>OKOP01000002.1_pt1 | contig 139104 bp, 119 predicted proteins | sample 1612641 | NCBI WGS metagenome assembly OKOP01 (sample SAMN04436810, study PRJEB24849) | human gut metagenome | biome: human gut; feature: NICU; material: stool | host: Homo sapiens | place: USA: Saint Louis, MO | collected 2011-08-20
GGCTGCAAAAATTGATCTTCTGTCAACTACGATTCGAATCAGTGAAAAGCAATTTCCGGAAGTCTATCAACTCCTGCCGCCCATTTGCAAGCAGTTAGATATTGACATCCCAGATCTCTATTATATGAAATCAAAGCAGTTGAATGCATGGACCGGAGGAAATACCACCCCATATATCTGTGTGACCTCTCGACTTGTCAATGAGCTCCCCCTTGATTTGGTTTCCAGTGTTCTGGCCCATGAGTGCGGACATATCGCCTGTAACCACTATTTGTATCACTCTATGGCGGGACTCCTGGTCGGCGGGATCGCGGGTAGCCCTTTGGCTAAGATACCAGCTGTGCGGAAGTACCTCACACCTTCACTGGTGCGGGCCTTGCTGTTTTGGGATAGATGCAGCGAGCTTTCCGCAGACCGCGCTTCCGTCCTCTGTGACGGTACCCCGGATAAAACGATTGACCTGCTTTTGCGATTACATGGTTACCCCCGTGTAGACCGAGAGGAATTTCTCAAGCAGGCAGTAGATCTGAATGCGTTCGTAAACGACTCTAAGTCCAACAAGCTGATGGAGTTGATGCTGACACAGGACGAGACCCATCCGCGATTGGCCACCCGCGCATATGAATGTTATGAGTGGTCGAGGTCCGAGTGTTATCAGGACATTGTCAGTGGTTCCTATACAGCGATTCCCAAGTCGGAAGCGATGGATAAAAGTGAAGTGATCAGCGCAGAACTGACCGTAGCGCCCCCTTCACATGCTTCTGACCTCGATGCCATCAATGCTGCACTAAAAAAAGTCAATGTTGAATTGGAACGCTACATCAATCAGGCTGACAGGATCGATTATGCCCTTGCTATCAGCAGCGGGATTTGTTGTGGGCTTCTTGATAGTCTGTTCGTCGGTGAATTCTCCCTGGACGAGGCAGGCCAGTGGGGAAGCGAAACGATAAACCGATTTATTCTAAAAGTGGCAAAAAGCCAGGGCTATGGCGGGGACACGCTGGCTGGTGCGGTCAAATATTTGGAAGATGCATTTCCTATTCCGGCAGACAAGGCGACTGCACAGTTTGGCGGCGGCCTCCAACATCATCTGCGGGATTTTTCCCATCACCCGACACCCGTGGGACTAGTATGCTCCATACTGACGCAATTCACAGGAAAGGTGTATGGTACGGACGTTTCTGGCATGTTCCAAGGTGTGAATCTATCTGATGATGGGCTGGCGCTCATAGGCAAGTCTATCCCGGAGAAAATCATGTTTGGCGTAATCAACTGGGCCTTCCACCTCGTCAGCGACATGGCAGGCTCCTCCGGTTCCATTATGAAGGGAAGCCTGGGCACTGGTTTGCCCGGCCCACTGGTATCGCTCTTAAAAGAACTCTCCTCAACTCCACTATTCCAGAAAAGTGATGAGAGAGGTTATAAGGTATGTTCTGTTTGGATTTCCAAACTGTTCAATGGGACCCTGCTCGGGGAGAGGGATGCAAATGGCAAGCTTGTTCCTCTTAAATTTGACTTACGCATGGAGTTGGGTATAGCCCACCAAGTGGGACGACAGGCTTTGCCTGTTGTCCTCAACGAGTGTTTGGTCAGAGGGTTCTACCTCCTCCGTCAGCTGGCAACTGAACTAACCCGTGCAGGAGATGTTCAGGGGGCGGATAAGCTGAACTGGAGAAATATCGCACCATTCCGAAACCGCACCATAGACCGGATGCTGACGATTTCCACCATGACCTTTACTGTGGCGGATACCATAGATGCAGCGGTACACGCAGCAATCCTGTCCGCAGGGAACTGGGTTCTATTTTCAGGGAAGTTTGTTACGCGATTCAATTATGTGGGTGCTGGGCGATCTGCGCTCGCCATTATCAGGGAAGTCTCCAATGAGAAGAAGGAGACGCAGCTTATCCATGAAAAAATGCTTTTATCGGAGGCAAAGAGCTCCATATTCCTGGCGCAGCTTCAGGAGTTTAAGGTTCAGCTGGAGGAAAAAGTCTCCAATTACCTGGCAGAAGAATTGGAAGCTTTTGTTGCAGGCTTCGACCTTATCAATACAGGGATTGCATCCGGTGACTCGGATATGGTCATTCAGGGTAATATGCAGATCCAATCTGTGTTGGGCAGGCAGCCGCAGTTTACCAATCAATCGGAATTCGACTCGCTGATGGAGTCGGACATGCCGCTTTTGCTGTGAGAGGAGGAAAGACTGGTGGCAATCAAAGAGTTCGGGAAAAAGATGAGCGACTCCCTGCGTGATGCCGCAGATGCTGTAAAAGCAAAAGCGGCACAGGCAGAGATGCCGGATTTGAAAAAAATCGGTGAAAAGGCTACAGAGCAGGTCAAATCGGCCTTTCATCGGAAAGATACAGATGCAGCGCAAGAGCGAGAGAGCGCAATTCCCAATGTCATCTCTGTCCGGAATGCTGTCAAGGTGATTTATTTCTTGATGGCGGTAGATGGTGAGGTCTATCATGGAGAAGAAGAAAAGTTTGATGCCATTGGGGCAGATTTGATCTCTGACTTTGGTACGGTAAAGGCATCTATCCTTGACGAGTGCCAGGCTGAAATGGAGAAGATGATCGATCCTGAAGATTACTATGATGTGATTCAGGACTGTGTGGAAGCTGCACTACTTGCACCAGCGAAATCGGAGGAAGTAACGATCTCGCCCAAACTTCTGGTGTGGGATCTTCTAACAGTGGCGTACAGCGATGAAAACTACAATGACACAGAACGTCGGCTTTTGAAGTATATCGTCAGGAAACTGAATCTGGATAAAGCATCTTTCCTGGAGATGGAGAGCAGCATATTGACCATGATGGACATCGAACGGGAACTGACATGGATCAAGGCCACCGACAGACCGTACTTGAAGATTGAGCCGGTCGTCTCTGAACTGACTCATAGGAAGAAAGTCATATTCGACAATGTCAAAGACCTGATCGCTCTTTGAGGAGGTGAAAGTATGCCATTACCTTTGTTATTTATAGGCGTTGCAGCGGCTACAGGTGGTCTTGGGGCTGGAAAGGCGATTAAAGCGGGAGTGGATGCCAGCCATGCAAAGCGGATCAACCGTAGCGCTAACGATATTGTAGAAGCATCCACAGCGCAGTTAAATGCACAGAGATTTGCGTGCGGAAAGGTTCTGCGTCAACTGGGAGAGGAAAAACTATTTGTCCTCAATCACAGCATCAACGCCTTCTTGGATACATTTTCGAGAATTAAGAATGTGGATTTCCGGGACTCCGAGGGATTGGATGAGCTAGGCAAACTACATATTGATGAGCAGGATTTTGTGGAGCTGAAATCAATGGTTACTTTTGCAGGCTCCCTCGCCGGCGGTGCTCTGGCCGGAACAGCCGGCGGCGCCTTGGTTGCCTTCAGTGCATATGGAGCCGCCCAGGCCTTAGCTGTTGCATCCACTGGCACAGCGATTGCCAGTCTGAGCGGTGCTGCGGCCACTAATGCAACCCTGGCCTTTTTTGGTGGAGGCTCCCTAGCGGCAGGCGGCCTTGGGATGGTGGGCGGCACGATGGTTCTTGGCGGCCTTGTGGCAGGGCCGGCACTGCTGGTTATGGGATTTGTTGCGGGGCACGCTGCCAAAAAGGAGTTGGAAAAGGCCCGCACCAATAAGGCGGAGGCACAGCAAGTTGCCGCCCAACTGGATACTGCGTCACTTCAGTGTGAGACAATCCGTCGAAGGACCTGCGTATTATATAACCTGTTGGCGCGACTGGATGCCTGCTTCCTGCCACTCGTGTATAGAATGGAGGACATTTTAGGTGTGGAAGGTGACGACTACAGCCAATATACATCGGATTCCAAGCGGATAATTGCATCCTGTGCCAGTGTCGCTGTTTCCATCAAAACGGTTTTGGATACACCAATCCTGACAGATGATGGACTTTTGACGGACGCATCTGAAGCCACAGCATCCAGCATTGAAGAATTCTTGAAAAGGATGCGAATTTCCATTTGAGCCAGGAAACAGTAGAACACGTGAACGTGAAAAGATAATATGAAATATCTTTTGCTTTTGGATAAGGGGAAATTGACTGAAAAACTCGAAGTGGCAATGCACAATGTGTATTGCCACTTCGGGTTTTTACCTGCTTTCTTTCTTTGTTTGAACGAATGCCAACAAGGCTCCACGCTCATTGGGAACCTGTTCATCTAAGACCGCATCCAAGCACATCCGGAGAACTTTGCCAATCTCAGGCCCTTTGATTCCCAATGCGATCATATCATGTCCATTGATAACCAAGTCCTTTAGCGAGAAGCAGCTCTCTTCCTGTAGAAGTTCATCTACTATCATAGATGCATCATTAAAGGTTTTGAGTCGATGCTTGCAGATGGGTGACTGGCCGAGTGTGTCTGCCCTATGTAGTACGAGCAGTTGTTTGGTGGTTCCCGTTCCGTGTTTGCTCAAGAGTCGTTTCATCGACTTTCTGTTGGCCATGATAGGCATATCATGATAGCGGACGAGTTTCACAATTTGCGCTCTGCTGGCGTTATCAAAGCGAAGCCTGTCCAGGACACGTTCAGCTATTAAAGTACTCTGTTCCGAGTGTCCATAGAAATGCCCAATGCCGTCCTCGGCAATAGAAAAGCAGGAAGGTTTTCCACTGTCATGCAGCAGAGCCGCCCAACGAAGGACTGGCTCCGGCGGGACATTCTCAACCACTGCGATGGTATGGCTCCAGACATCCTTATCGTGGTGCGGATTTTGCTGTTCAAACCCAAACATGTGGACAAGTTCTGGGATCGGTACTGCAAGCACATCTGCATAGGCCCGCATTATATCTGCCGCTCCCTGTCCGCAAAGCATTTTGCTCAGCTCGACCAGGATGCGCTCCGCAGCAATGCCTTTGAGCTGCTCTTTATTCCTGTGGATGGCCGCTGCCGTAGCATCCTCAATAGCCATTCCATATACAGAGGCAAAGCGAAGGGCTCTGAGCACTCTCAGGCCATCCTCCCGGAACCTCCGGTTTGGATCGCCAACGCAGCGAACAAGCCCTTTCGCAATATCAGCTTTGCCCCCGACAAAATCTATAACACCCGTCTTGGGGTTGTATGCCAAAGCATTCATCGTGAAATCCCGCCGCTCCATATCATCCTTCAGGTTTCGGGCGAAGGTGACCGAGTCCGGGTGCCGATGATCCGAATACTCGCCATCAATGCGATAAGTAGTGATCTCCAGAGGCTTATGGTCGATCACAACGGTCACGGTTCCGTGCTTCAAACCGGTTTCAATCAGATGGAAGTCTGAAAAAACCGCCTTCACCTGCTCTGGCAGCGCATTCGTGGTGATGTCCCAGTCTTTTGCGGGACTGTTATCACGCACATAATCACGCACTGCACCACCCACCAGGAACGCCTCATAGCCAGCCGCTTCCAGCATCTCAAACGCGGTATTCACTTGTGGAGGCAAGTTCATCATAGGTCACATCTCCAGTGCAGCGAGGAACAGTTCATTAAGTTCCTCCCAATCTTTCATAATTTCTTTTGGATACTGCTCGACCAAAGCACGCACTTCCGCAAGGCTCCGATCCATGTACTCATTGAGGATATCGATCCTGGGGATCATCTTCATCTCAGGAGCGTTCATTTTCAAATCAAGCAGTTTTTCAACGCTCTCCTTCAGATAATCCGGAAGTTGGCTTGCTACCAGTTCTGAAAAGAGCATCGGGGGCGGAGCCCCTCTTTCCAATATCCAGCGGCAAGCAAGGATCGGCCGCAGCACATAGAAGTACTTCTTAGCCTTAACTATGTCTCCGCGCAGGTATTCCCGATAGTTCCCTTCCGCCATCTGAAGATAATGCCAAAGTCCGCTTTTGGATGAGAAATAGTTCTGCATAACGGGCTTAAACGCCTCGGCGAAAGCAGTAGTTTGATACACGATAGGAGAGGAAAACCATTCAAATACTGTGGGATTGGATTTGTGGAGCAGCTTCAGCGTTTTGTCCACATCCCAACCGTTGATATCCAGAACATCATTGATGGGTAACTCAATCACATCTCGGAACCGATTGAGCCTGAGATAGCTCTCCCTCGGGCGCACATAGATAAAGCGCACATCGTAGTCGCTGTCAGGAGATGCAAAGCCCCAGGCTCGGCTGCCGGACTCTACTGCCAGGAGGATTCGGCAGTTCTCCCGCTGTTCGATTTCCTTGAGCTTTTCTTTGATCAATACTTCCACGGTAAGCACCGCCTTTCATAATTTCAAATTAGTCCGCCGCCTTAAAATTGTAGACAGGACGGATGCGCTCAACGATCTCCGCAGTGGGGCCGATCTGAGCGACGATCTCATCCATGCTCTTGTAGGCCATAGGAGACTCATCCAGTGTATCAGGCACAACACAGGTGGTGTAGATTCCTTCCATCTCCTTTTGGAACTCTTCCATGGACAGAGCATTGAAAGCTGCCTTACGGCTCATCAGTCTTCCGGCACCGTGAGGCGCGGAGTAGTTCCAATTCTCGTTGCCCTTACCGATGCAGATCAGGCTTCCGTCACGCATATTGATGGGGATCAGCAATTTCTCGCCGTCCTTCGCAGAAACAGAACCCTTACGCAGGATCATAGCATCCGTATCGATATAGTTGTGGATGGTGGTGAAGGCTTCTACCGGAGTAAATCCCATACCAGTCATAATAACATCGACCATGGCCTTACGATTCAGCATGGCGAATTGCTGGGTCAGCTTCATGTCGTGGATATAGTCCTCAAACAGTTTACCCTCTACATAGGCCAGATCCTTGGGGATATTCAGTTTATGCTCCTTCTTAAGCGCCTGAATGGTCTTCTGGATCTCCCGGAACCGGCCCTCGGCCTTCAGCTGGTCAATGGTGGCCTGAATCTGATACTGGGCGCCTCCCCAAAGGGCGCGACGACCTTCATTCTGGTAGTACTCAGCCACCTCAGTACCCAGATGGCGGCTACCGGAGTGAACCACAAGAAACAGCCGGCCATCTTCAGCACAATCTACCTCAATGAAGTGGTTTCCGCCACCCAGAGAGCCAATGCTGCGCATGGCTCGGTTAAGATTGACCTGATCAGTACAGCGGAGCTGGGTAATGTCAATTTTAGCGTTCAGTGCATGAGGAATGTCGCGAACTTCACGGCCATAGGGAATCTCCTTGCGAATCAGCACATCCAGCTTCTCGAAGTCGATCTCCCGATCTCGAAGCTCCACAGTCTCCATACCGCAGCCGATATCCACGCCGACCATACCGGGTACAATCTTGTCCTGAATGGTCATGGTAGTGCCAATGGTACAGCCCTTACCAGCGTGGACATCCGGCATGATCCGGATCTTACAGCCGGCAAACTCTTCCTGATCGCATACTGCCTGGATCTGCTTGTGTGCCGCTTCCTCCAGCTCTGGAGTATAACAGACCGCAGTGTTATATAAACCTTGAATCGTAACCATAACGATTTCCCTTTCTTTCATACTCTTTATTTTACGGATCATCTCTGCTGACAGCAACACTTTTGCAGAGAAAGAAAACGCAGGAGACGATAACATACCTGCTATCACCTCCTGCATCAACTCTATTATGCCACGACCGCTGCGTAACGCTCGGAACCCAGAACCTCCATCATGAAGGCGTAGGGAGAAAGAATGCCACCCTTCAGCATGGAGAAGATTCGGGGATTACAGCCGGATACCAGCGCCACGCCTTGGTCATTGACTTTGACGGGCTGCTGCTGATTACGGCTTGCCACATTCCAGAACACAACCTCGGGCAACTGGTAGCCATACTCCTCGAAAAGCCGATGTGCGTACTCGAAGTTGGTCATGGAGCAATCTTCAGTACAGTAGTCGAACTCCATATCGGAGATGATGTAGATCTTGGTAGGCATATCCTTCTGAGACACACGGTTCTTCACAGCAGTTTTGAGGATCAGCTCGAACACACGCTGGACATTGGTGTTGGCTACCTCATTGAACTGGTGACAGTACCGAACCTTTTCGTAGATGTCCTTCCCCTTGATCTCCACCAACTTGGGATTCTCGGAGAAGGTAATGAAGTGATTGTGGAATGCGCCGGTGTTACGCTCGGCATAGTAGATACCCAAAGACAGCGCCACAGTGGCAGGGATAGGCTCTGCGCCACCGTACATGGAACCGGAGCCGTCAATAACGACCATGGCATTCTCGCCGCCAGTGAAGTCCTCTTGCGCTTTCCATGTAGCGTCGATGCTCTTACGCTCCTGGTCGGAGAGATTGCCGCATCCGAAGAAGGGCTTGATCAACTCGTAGGGCATCAAGGCGCCGGTGTGGAGCTGCTCTGTACCCTCGGCGACACGGTTCATGAATGCTCCGTACCGATCGCCATCATTTCGCATAAAGGCCTTCCGATACTTGAACATGGCCTTGGAGGGCTGCTTGGAGTAGTCAAAGGTGTAGTCTTTTTCCCGCAGGTTATTCTCGATGATGCTAATCTTGGCGCGCAGGGTGCTCAGCGTTTTGCGGTACTGGGCGTCGTTCATACCTAGCGCCCGGGCAATACGCTTTGCCATGCGGACAACATCCTCATTGGAGGCATTGACAGAGGGCAGCCACTTGGCCAGCAGAGACACAGACTCGCCAGCTTTCAAGGCGGCACAGTCAGCGTCCAGCTGCTTTTTGATGAACTGTAGCACTTTGCCCTCACAGGTAGTACCCATCAGGGCCAGCAGGTCATCGTAGCGGCCATACTCCGCGATGTACTGGATGTTCTTCTCCAGGGATCGCGGCTCGTTGCTGGCCAGCCACTTGAGAATGGTACGGAAGACGCGACGTTCGCCGATGCCGCCCCGGATATCTCTTGCGAAGAACAGGGTCTTCATGGCCAGATCCGCATTCTCGGCATAAGCACGGAGGAACCGTTTTGTGATCTCCTCGTCGCTTTCTCTGCGAAGGGCGCCAATGGTGGCGAACAGATCCAGACACTCAGACTGAGTGGATCGATATGTAACCGCTCCATTTTCTGTATGGGTCATATTCGCTTCCTTCTTCAGAAACTTCAGCATGAAAATCACTCCTCCGTGATCGAATTGATAAAGCAAGGCACCATCAGGGATTTGAACCCACAAACACGATTTGAAGTCGTAGATGTTACCAATGAATTGCTGTTGGTGCCTTTTACAAGATGCCTGATTACCATAGATGGATGTCAGCTGTTTGATCAGTTGTCTCTCATCCCGTATCAGAATCGGACTCAAAACCGTCTTGGGACTGCTGTAGGCATCTTTATTGATAAATACAAGGCACCATATGAAGTGGGAGTCGAACCCACGTACGACGAGTATGACCCGCCTGCTTTAACCACTTAGCTATTCGTTCTTTGCTGTTGGTGCCTTTTACAAAGCGCATTCTTTACTTCGGTGGAGACTGGTGCTCGCCAAAGCAGCGTCTATGGTTAAAAGCCATATGCTTGGGATTGCTGTATGCGCTTTTCATGGTCCTAGAATACCTCCTGCTTAAAAGAAAATCACGGAAAAAAAGTTGCGAACTGACCATCTGTCTCTTGAAAGTGTCCAATATGTGCTTTGTACAAGCCTGCTGATCCGTTTCTGCTGTCCTTTCTTTTGGACAACATGTATGGTAAGATAACAATAACAAGGCATCAGATGGGATATTTATCTAGAGGAGGTGGACCGTGTGGCATATAGCGAGTTGATTAAGAGCTTTGACCGCATCCGGAACTATATGCGTGAATTCTATGTCTATGGCTTCAAGAGCCGTGAAGAATATGGCATGAAAAGCACCCGCAGCTACGATAATGAGCGACGGAGAATCGAAAGTTGGCTCGGTGACTATATGTCCTTCCACAAGGACGCTTCCGGTAAGAATGTGTTTCTCTCGGTAGACAGCAGACGGATCCCACATAATCCCTTGCACAAGGCGTTCAAGGCTAAGAGTTTTACCGATAAGGATATCACGCTCCACTTTTACATTTTGGATTTGCTGGCTGATGGCAGCGCGCTTTCCTGCAAGGAAATCGTCGATCACATCAACGACGACTACCTTTCCCATTTCAGTGGATTGTTTTCCCTGGATGAGTCAACCATCAGGAAGAAACTGAAGGAGTATGAGGTCCTAGGTTTATTGAAGTCCGAAAAGTTTGGCCGTGAGGTCCTGTATCAAAGAACAGATGATCGCTTAGATCTGGCTACCTGGACAGATGCTTTGGCATTTTTCTCTGAGGAAGACCCTTTAGGTGTAGTCGGCTCTTTCCTGATCGATAAGTTGGATCAGCCGTCCGATGCTTTCCGGTTCAAGCACCATTATATACTCCATGCACTCGACAGCGATATCCTTTGCCAACTGCTAGAAGCTATCGATGAGAAGCGCGCAGTAGCGCTGATTATTCGTGGGCTACGTAGCGCTAGAGAATATCAGAGAACCGTTTGCCCGCTTAAGATCTATATCAGCACACAATCCGGTCGCCAGTATCTGTTAGGCTACCACTATCGCGGCCGGCGCATGGCCTTCTTCCGCCTTGACGCGATTCAGAAGGTCTCAATTGGTAATGCAGAAAAACAATATGAAAAATATCTTGGTTATCAGAAAAAATTTGACCAGAATCTCTGGGGTGTTTCTACCGGGGCTGAACACAGCTTGGACCACATTGAGATGACCATTCACTGTGGCCCTGATGAAGCGTTCGTGCTACAGCGCCTAGAGCGTGAGAAACGCCACGGAACTGTGGAACGTCTGGACGCACAGACCTGCCGATTTACCGCAGATGTCTATGATGCCTCCGAGATGCTGCCCTGGTTGCGCACCTTTATCGGACGTATTGTGGAACTGAAGTGCAGTAGTCAGTCCGTTGTAGATATGTTCTACGAGGATCTGCGGCGCATGGATGCCATGTATGGGGGGTGACAATCATGTTGTTTAGTGAGATCTATGGCAGCTACTTCAATGTCATTGCCACCGTTTTGTCTGAGGCTGCTGACGGCACTCTCACTGCCAACAGATTGACCACAGTTGTGCAGGAGAAGGCCTTTGCCGAAAGTACGTTATCCATCCCGACAGCTCTGACATCTCAAGAGTGGCCACTGCTGGATGACTCCTTTCAATCTATGCTCCGGCACAAGCCGACCATGCCGCTGACCACACTTCAGAAACGCTGGCTCAAGGCTCTGCTTTCTGACCCGAGAATTGCTTTGTTTGAGCCTGATACGACCGGACTTGAAGATGTTGAACCTCTCTATCAGCGGGATACCTTTGTTTTCTTTGACCAGTATGCAGATGGAGATCCTTATGGAGATCCGGCCTATGTTGCCAACTTCCATATGGCACTGAAGGCCATCCGGGAGAAGCAAAAGCTGCGTATCCGATTCCACGGTCACACTGGTTCCAGGCATTCCTTTGAGTGTGCACCTTATCGCCTGGAGTATTCTGCTAAGGATGACAAGTTTAGACTGCTGACAGCTGGCAAGCGACGGCTCAACACGATCAATATGGCGAGGGTATATTCATGTGAGCTGCTAGAGAAATACGATCCGAGGGCAATTACTTTGCCCGGTGAGCGTCAGGAAGAACTCACACTGCTACTCCATGATGAGCGCAATGGCCTGGAGCGTGTCCTTCTCCACTTCTCCCACTTTGAGAAAGAGACTCTGAAGTTGGATGACCGACTTTACCAGATCAGGCTCAGGTATGATAAGGATGACGAGACCGAGCTACTCATTCGGGTAATGTCCTTTGGGCCGGTACTTGAAGTATTAGCACCAGAATCATTTAGGGAACTTATGAGGAAGCGTATCCGCAGCCAAGCGAATCGATTTCACTTGCAATCGGCAGAACACGGTCAGCTAATAGAGGGATAGAGAGGAGAGAAAAGATGTCAATGAGTGCGTTGCTATCTTTTTACGGTGCCATCCTCATAGGAGTGAACATCTTCTGGGGACTGCTATCCTTTTTCTTTACCAGGAAGATGCAGTACTGGTCTCTATGTTCAGGTGGATGCGGCATTATCATCTGTGTGGTCGCACTTATTTTTCCGATTCATGGGGAAGCATCATCGAAAGATTATGGATTAGCAATGTTAACAGGTGTCTGTGCAGTCTGTTTCCTGATTGCCTTCTACTCGTTACGTTCTCTGAAAGGTAAGCATAAAGCTAGATGCCGTGAAATGGAAAGTATGATTATGAGTGGAGCAATTCCCGCATACACTTGTAATGTGAGGCATGTCCTCGGCCTTCCAATCCCATCAGGTGTCCCTTGTCAGGTGATCATCCATGGAAAATCTATAGTGATACGATCCGATGCAAGCACCTACAGTATCCCCATGGATCGCACCATTATCGCACGAGTGTACCCGGATACCGAAATGCGGCAATACATGGAGAGCAGTTTGGGGCGGACGATTATGGGAGGTGTCGCATTTGGCGCGGCTGGTGCTGTCATCGGTGCAATGCCGGAGACAAAATACCGCCGCAGTATCTCCAAGTGGAACACCATGATCAGCTACACGGCAAAGGATCAAACCACACAGGTAATTATTCTTGCAGGTACTAGGTCGATGGCGGAACTTGCCACAGCAATCAACAAGTATGCTACTGGACAAGCACACCTCACAGATACCGATCCAATCGAGCTATGAGGCAGCCGATTACACCATCAAGGAGTTGCGGAGATGATTGTAAAGTATATCGGACCTGATTTTGTCGCTCTCCCTCATGGTACTGTGTGTAAGGTTCTTGCGATAGAGAATGGCTGGTACCGCGTAATGACCGAATTGGATGAGACATACCTTTTCCCACCGGATGTATTTGAGATTCTTAAGGACAATTTACTGGAATACAGTTCTGGTTGATTCCGATATCTCCATTACCAGGATGCGGGGGCTGCGAGGCAGGGATTTGATTGACCTGCGCCTCCAATATTATGCCTTTTGGCAGAGTGGAAACGATATAAAATAAACGCCCCAAAAGTTCGCCAATATGCTGGTGTCCACTTTTGGGGCGTATTATTGATTTGAGACATGTTTTACTTCATGATTCACCATTGCGATGTAGTACCGGTAACTCGGCAAGCTGCTGCCTCACAGTAGTTTTTGAAAGTTTGATGTTATATCTTTGGGTTTGTTATTGGCCTGTACCCAGCCAGAGAAAGTAACAGTATATTTCACCACCAGGTATCTGGCAGTAGGATGGTATGTATGTGGTACGATAGAATGGACAGGATTATCCCGCTTTCGGATTACATGTTATCTATGTATGCGAGGTGTACATTTTTGCTATGTAATCTTAATGTGTCACAATATAAAATTATGCGATAGCATAATTTTAATCGCATATCACGAAATTATATGATATAATAGATTTATACACCCATTATCATCCAAAGGTAGGAGTGGTACTCAAATGGCAGTGTCCTATAAGAAGTTGTTTAAGATACTCATTGATCGCGATATGAAGAAAAAAGAATTCCGAGATTATGTTGGCATCAGCTACTCTACTATGAGCAAACTGGAAAAAGGCGAGAACACAACTGTCGAGGTGCTGGAGAAAATATGCCTCAAGCTCGGTTGTGGGATTGATGATATTATGGAAATTCTTCCGGACTGTCCTGACAATGGGACAGGTCGAGGTGTAGAGTAATATTGGGGAGGAACAATCAGCAGGATGGAAAGAAAAGAATATAGTGCGGGCGCAGTGAAGATGTCCTTCTGGTTTGTCGAGTTCCGCAAGGTTGTCCAGCTTCTTTGCGACGGAAAAAGCATGGATGAGATAAAAGTACTCGCACAGAGCGAAAATATCTTCGCAGCACCGACCGCGCTGCGCTGCAATCAGATTTATAGCACTGTGGCCGGGAGAATCAAATCGCTGGATCAAAGTTTTATCCCATTCTTCCTGTCCGGCGACCTGGCGACACAGAAACTCTATGCGTTGATTGCAACAATGGCATATGACACACTCTTCTTTGATTTTGTCTATGAGGTCATCCGGGAGAAGATGATCGTCGGCAGCAATGAGCTGACAGACAGTGATGTGCGTGTCTTTTTCAAAAACAAGCAGCAACAAAACGAAAAAGTGGCTGGATGGACGGACGCAACCTTGGTTCGTTTAGGGCGTTGTTATAAGACGATGCTTTACGAAGCCGGGGTCATCGATAAATCGAAAATGGCCAGAACTATATTAAAACCAATCTTCGATCCGGAGCTATCCCGTTGGTTGGAGCAAAATGATATGGCAATCTACGAGAAGGCACTGACGGGGGTGAAGTAATGGATTTGACAGCAAGACTGGATGCGATGGAGGCGGCCATCAAGAAGCCTTCCTTCCGACAGAGCAGTGGAAAAGCCAACGAGGTCAACTACTGGATTTTTGATTATCCGCCGGAGAAGGAATTAGAAGTCCGTGAGCGGATCGAGTATATGAAGAACAAAAACCAGAAAGGTACTGACGAATATCAGCTGGTTGTCTTTGACCTCTACGATATTATCATTGACTTTTTGGAGCGCAAGAATTTTGTAGAGAAGTGCTGTGACTTCGAAAAGAAGCGGGGGTTCGGGCGGATCATAAAGGCGGTCAACAACTCCATGAAGGTAAGCGAAAACGACAGCCTGATTGTTCAGTATATTCAGGAAAACACACCAGAAAACGCCATCGTCTTCCTGACTGGAGTGGGCAAAAGCTATCCTATCCTGCGCTCCCACAATGTGCTGAACAATCTTCATCAGTCCTATCTCCGCGCTCCGGTGGTCATGTTTTTCCCTGGCACATACGACGAGCAAGAACTAATTCTCTTCAACGAGATCAAAGATGATAACTATTATAGAGCCTTCCGGCTTGTAAAGTGATGGAGGTAGAGCAATGAGGATCAAAGAAATGTTTGCCAAGAAGATCGACAGAGAGATTCAAGGTGTTATCATAGTCGGACAGGGCGAGGACTCCAATGTCTCGCAGGAGCTTGAAGAATATGTGGTGACCCGTGAACTGCAAAAGCATTTTGCCGACTTCTACGCTTCCTATAAGAAGGGCATTGTGGGAACTACCCCAAAGATGGGCGTTTGGATTTCCGGTTTCTTTGGAAGCGGTAAATCTCACTTTCTGAAAATCCTCTCCTACCTTCTGGAGAACCGTCAGGTGAGCGGCAAAAAGGCGCTGGACTACTTCATCGACGATAAAAAGATCATCGACCCGATGGTGCTGGCAGATATGAAGCTCGCTGCCGAGGCCCCGACCGATGTTATCCTGTTCAACATTGATTCGAAGAGCGAGTCTACGGGAAAGCAGAACAAGGATGCCATCGTCAATGTGTTCCTCAAGGTATTCAACCAGATGCAGGGCTTCTGCGGCTCCATCCCTCATGTTGCCGATCTGGAGCGCCGTCTGTCTGAGGAAGGCCGCTACGATGAATTCAAATCCGCTTTTGAGGAAGAATACGGCGAAGCGTGGGAAACCTCCCGGCAGGACTTCGACTTTATTCAGGACAGCGTGGTAGACGCGCTTGTTTCGATGGATTTCATGAGCGAGGCTGCTGCGCGGAACTGGTGTGAAAAGGCCGCAGAGCCGTATACCATCAGCATTGAAGACTTTGCAAAGCGTGTCAAAGCCTACATTGACCGCAAGGGAAACAACCACCATGTTGTCTTCCTCGTGGATGAGATCGGCCAGTACATCGGAGATGATTCCAAGCTTATGCTCAACCTCCAGACCGTGACCGAAGAACTGGGCAAGGAATGTATGGGCAAGGCGTGGGTCATCGTGACCAGCCAGCAGGACATCGACTCCATCACCAAAGTCAAAGGCAACGACTTCTCCAAAATTCAGGGGCGCTTTGACACCCGTCTCTCCCTCTCCTCCGCCAATGTGGATGCGGTAATCAAAAAGAGAATCCTCGAAAAGACGGACGCGGCGGCGCAGTCTCTCCGGCTGCTTTATGAGCAGAAGGCGACCATCATCAAAAATCTCATCGTCTTCAATGACACGGCAGAGAAAAAGCTGTATGCCAGCGAAACCGACTTTGCAGAGGTCTATCCCTTCGTGCCGTATCAGTTCAACTTGCTTTCCAGTGTATTGACCTCCATCCGTACCCACGGTGCGTCCGGCAAACATCTGTCCGGCGGTGAGCGCTCCATGCTGGCGCTCTTCAAGGAGTCCGCCGTCAATCTCATGAACGAAGAGATGGGCGTGATCGTCCCCTTCCATCGCTTCTATGACGCGCTGGAAAACTTCTTGGATCATAGCCATAGCGGTGTCATCATCCGCGCCTATGATAACAGCTACATTAACCCGGAGAAGAAGGACAGGGATGTCTTTGCCATCAATGTCCTGAAAACCCTCTTCATGATTAAGTATGTGCTGGAGATTGAAGCAAATATTGATAACATCACCAGCCTGATGATTGAGAACATTGACGATGACCGTATCGAGCTGAAAGGCCGCGTGGAGGAAGCGCTGAAGGTCCTGATGCGGCAGATGCTTGTGCAGAAAAACGGCAGCATCTATGTATTCCTGACCGATGAGGAACAGGAAGTCAACAACGAGATCGAAAAGGAAAATGTGGAAACCCCAGAGATCATCACCAAGGTTTCGGAGATGATTTTCGAGGACATTTTCCCCGGCAAGAAATACACTTATCCCGCCTTCAATGGCCGCTATGCGTTCTTCTTCAATCAGGCTGTGGATGACCGCCCCTATAAGGCAAACCAGAGCTACGATGTGGGACTGCGCATTCTGACCCCTTGGTACGACGGCAGCACCGATGATGCCACCCTTCGCATGATGTCCGGTCAGGGCAAGGAGGTTCTGGTTGTTCTTCCCGGCGACGCAGAGTTCCTGAAAGAAATCCAATCCTACTTGAAGATCGAAGGCTTCCTGCGCAAGAACACCTCTACCCAGCTGGCGAAGTATGAGACCATCAAGGAAGCAAAGCGGGTGGAGATGCGGGAGCGCAATGCCAACGCAAAGCTCTATCTGACCGAGGCGCTGAAAGAGGCTACCATCTATGTCAACGGCGATATTGCCCGTGTAAACGGCAAGGAAGTCGGCACACGGATCAATGAGACCATTGGCCGTCTGGTGCAGACGGTCTACCACAAGCTGTCCTACATCGACACCCCGATGGGCGAGGCGGAGATCCGCAAGCTGCTCCACACCAGCAATCAGCTCTCCCTCGGCCTGGAGGGTGGCACCGAGAGCAATGCCCACGCGCTGGACGATGTGCAGGGCTTTATCTCCCTCAATACTCGCAACCACATGAAGACCTCCATGAAGAGCGTGAAGGATCGCTTTATGAAAGCCCCCTATGGGTTTGTAGAGGACGATGTGTTCTGGCTGGTAGCCCGCCTGTTCAAGCGTGGAGACCTGACTTTCACCGTCAATGGAGCAACGGTCAGCCTGAATAACAAGACCGAAGAAGAGATCATCGGCTTCATCACCAAAAAGGCGTTTGTGGAGAAACTGCTGATGGAAGAGCGCACCCGCGTTCCGGATAAGGATAAAAAGGCTGTCCGAGATGTGATGAAAGAAGTGTTCCAGACCACCACTTCGGCGGAGGACGAGGACACCATCATGAAGAACTTCCAGCGGTATGCGCAGAATACCACCTATGAGCTGGAGCGGCTGGAAGTCTACTACAAAGAACACCGCTACCCCGGTAAGAAGGTGCTGGAGACCGGCAAGAACCTGATGCAGGCCGTTGTACAGATTCAGTCTGCTATGGACTTCTTTACGACGGTTTCCAAGAAGCGAGATGACTTCTACGACTTTGCCGAGGATTATGAACCCATCAAGGCATTCTTCGCCGGAGAGCAGCTGAGCATCTTTACTCGCGCTCTGGATATGCTCGCAATCTACGATGACAGCAAGACCTACATCGTGAATGCTGAGCTGGAGGACATTGTGGCGCAGATGCGCTCCATTGTTGGTCAGGAAAAGCCCTATGCCAACATCCCCAAGCTGCCGGAACTGCGGGAGAAGTTCATGTCCTGCTATGTGAAGATTTTGCAGCAGGAATCCGCCCCTGTGCTGGATTCCATCGACAAGGCACAGTCGCGGGTGCTGGAAGTTCTCTCCACCAAGGAATACAACGAACAGAAGCGGAATACCTACTTTACCCTGTTCCGAGAGATTCGGGACGGCGCGGAGCATTGCAACAATGTGTCCTCTCTCCGTAGCTATGCAGACAAGGCGGATGCCCTCAAACTCCGACTGCTCAATGAGATGGATACGCTGGACAACAAGCTGGCGCAGCAGCGGGCAGCGGAAGATGCTCGCCGTAAGGCTGAGGAATTCAAGCAAAACGGCACTCCCGCCGCTGAGGTGGAAGTTGACCCTGCTCCCGTGAAGATCCGCAAGACCAAGAATGTCTCCATCAAGATGATGACCGGGACTTCCTCTTGGCGTCTGGAGAGCAAGGCGGACATTGACAAGTACATTGCCAGTCTGCGCGAGACGCTGGAGGCGCAGCTGACTGAGGATACCATTGTGAATGTGGAGTTCTGATGCGGAGTTATCAGACAGGAGGAAGCCATGAATAAGACTGCAATCAAAAACTTTGCGATCTGGGCGCGGAACAAGCTTATCGCGGACATCCAGTACCGCGCCGGATTGATGGGAATTACGGCGGAGGGCATTAAGAATGCCCTGTCGCAGTCTACCCCCAATATGGAGTTCTACGACATCGGCACTGCCCAGCCGTACTCCATCACCGGCGAGGCCATCCGCCAGAGGCAAAAGCTGGTGGAAACCATCCGCCGAAAGGAAGCTGACAGCAACTATCCCACCGCCTACAAATACATTTTGGAAGAGGTAGCGTACACTTGGTTCAACCGTCTCATCGCCATCCGCTTCATGGAGGTCAACGACTATCTGCCCTCCCATATCCGCGTTCTGTCCTCTGAGAGCGGCAAGGCAGAGCCTGATCTGGTCACGACTCCTTTTGATGCCGAGCTGGACTTCACCCAGGATGAGCAAGAGACCATCCTGCGGCTGAAAACCGACAATGCGCTGGACGAGCTGTTCCGGCTGCTCTTCATCAAGCAGTGCAACGCCCTGAACGAGATCCTTCCCGCCCTCTTCGAGAAGACCAGCGACTACACCGAAGTGCTGCTGAACCTCTCAGTGGTGGATCAGGAAGGCGTGGTCTATCATCTCGTCCATGACATCGACGAGGATGATTTCAACATCGAAAAGGGCGGTCAGGTGGAGATCATCGGCTGGCTGTACCAGTATTACAACACTGAGCCGAAGAACGCCGCCTCTGCCAAGAGCGACAAAATTACCAAGGATGAGATCCCTGCCGTTACACAGCTGTTTACCCCAGACTGGATTGTCCGTTATATGGTACAGAACAGCTTGGGCCGCCTCTTCATTGACAAGCGGAAAAAGGAAGGTGTCTTTGCTGATGGGCGCGGTCTCGACGAGATGACTTGGGACGAGGCCGAGAATAAACGGATTGCCGCCGAAATGCAGCTTGCCGAGCAGATGGAGTGGAAATACTATCTGCCCGAAGCTGCGCAGACAAAGGAGGTCCGTGAGCAGTTGGATTCCATCCAGCAGCAGAGCGCATACACAGATGTGAGGAACATCAAAGTCATCGACCCCTGTATGGGCAGCGGCCATATTCTGGTCTATGCCTTCGATGTGCTGATGCAGATGTATGAGGACGCTGGGTACAGCCGGCGGGATGCAGCCAAGAGCATTCTGGAACACAACCTCTACGGCCTCGATATTGACGACCGCGCTTATCAGTTGGCCTACTTCGCCGTGATGATGAAGGCACGGCAGTACAACCGCCGTATTCTTAACGGCGAAACTACCTGCCATGTCTACGCTATTCAGGAGAGCAACAACATCAACCGAACCCACTTGAAATACTTTGGCTCCGGGATGGATGATTTTGAGGTCAATACCGCCCGTGTGCAGCTGGAGGGACTTCTGGAAACTCTGCTGAATTCCAAGGAGTACGGCTCCATCCTCAAAATGGAGAACTACAACTGGGACCTACTGCGTCGCTTTGTTTCCGCTGCGGATGCCGGAGCACAGATCACGATGGACAGCGCCGGTTTAGAAGAAACGACGGAGCAGATGTTAAACCTCATCAATATCGCAGAGACGATGGAGCGAAAGTATGATGTGGTGGTGACCAATCCGCCTTATATGGCCGTTAGCAATGGCGGCGCACAGCTGAACGACTATGTCAAGAAAAACTACCCTGACAGTAAGACTGATTTATTTGCTGTTTTTATTGAACGATGCAGTGAGATGGCCAACCGATTCGGGTATCACGCAATGATCACCCAACACGCATGGATGTTTCTTGCCAGCTATGAAAAACTAAGAAGTAAACTGCTTCAAAAACAACTAATGAATATGGCTCATTTAGGGCCAAGAGCATTTGATGAAATAAGTGGAGAAGTAGTTCAAACAACGAGTTTTGTATTTTCCAACGCATATCTTGCTAAATACCTGTCGACCTTCGTTCAACTGACATCCGGTAATTCTGAGCAAGGAAAAGAAAAGATTTTTCTTTCTGGAGGTTATCGGTTTATCAAATCAAACGAGGACATAAAAAAAATTCAAGGGACACCGTATACATCTTATTGGGCATCTGATGTAATCCTAAACGCATTTGCTCAATCGCAACTCGTTGGAGACATATCTGAGCCACGCGTTGGAATGGCGACGGCAAATAACGATAGATTCGTTCGACTTTGGCACGAAATTTCATATCGCAAACTTGGACTTGGTATTCCTTCGAGAGAAGCGGCTGTTGAAAGCAAGCTAAAATGGTTTCCGTTTGCAAAAGGTGGAGAGCAAAGAAAATGGTACGGAAACAATGATACAGTTGTGAATTGGGAAAATGACGGATCTGAGATTCAAAATTTCAAAGATGAAAAGACAGGGAGAATACGCTCTCACAATTATAATTTGGACTATATATTTAGATCAGCGTTAACTTGGACTGTGATTGGAACAGAAAAGACATCGTTTCGATTTTGTCCGGTTGGATTTTTGTATTCCAACAGCGGATATGGATTGTTTTGTAATAGTGAGCCAGTCAAGTATCACTTACTTGGCTTTATGAACTCCAAAATAGCTACATCTTTGCTTCAAATTTTGTCTCCATCTATGGGCTTTGAATCAGGTTATCTGCGGAAATTGCCTTTGATTTCTTCTGGTTTAATTGACGACTCTATTACTATTGTGAAGGACTGTGTTGCGATTGCTCAAAAAGACTGGGACTCCTTTGAAGTATCGTGGGATTTCCAGCAGCATCCTCTTATCGATACTGCTTCATATGTTGCAGATGCTTTCGCTCAATGGGAAATTGAATGTAATGACCGATTTGCTCAACTGAAAGCCAACGAGAAAGAACTGAATCGCATCTTCATCAACATATACGGTTTGCAGGACGAGCTGACACCGGAGGTGGAGGACAAGGATGTGACCATCCGCAAGGCGGACTTGCAGCGGGATATTAAGAGCCTTTTGTCCTATGCCGTGGGCTGTATGTTTGGCCGCTATTCGCTGGATACTGAGGGCCTGGCCTATGCCGGTGGGGATTGGGATGAAAACAAATACCAAACATTCCTTCCGGATGTGGACGGCATCCTGCCTATCACCGACGAAGAGTATCTGGAGGATGATATTATCTCCCGCCTGTGCAGCTGGCTGAAAGTTGTTTACGGAGAAAATACTCTGGAACAAAATCTGGACTTCATCGCAAAAGCCCTCGGCGGCAGAGGAAACAGCAGTCGGGAGATCATCCGCAACTACTTCCTCAAGGATTTCTTCAAAGACCACTGCAAGATTTACCAGAAGCGGCCGATCTACTGGCTGTTCGACAGTGGAAAGCAGAACGGCTTCAAGGCGCTGATTTATCTCCACCGCTATACGCCGGACACTATCGGAAACCTCCGCGTGGACTACCTCCACAAGATGCAGCGGGTCTATGAGTCGGAGATTGGCCGTATGCAGGACATGATCGACCACAGCACAAATAGCCGAGAGGTAGCTGCCTCCACCAAGCGGAAAGAAAAGCTCCAGAAACAGCTCAAGGAGTGCCGCGATTACGACGAAATGATAGCCCACCTCGCCCTGAGTCGCACCAAGCTTGACCTGGACGATGGTGTGAAGGTCAACCACGAGAAGATGCAGACCGCTAGCGATGGAAAGAAATACCTTGTTCTGGCTAAAATTTGATAATGGAGGTGTCCTATGAGCTATCGTTGGATTCCCATAATAGCCACTCTTGCGGTTATGCTCATAGGGCATATCCTCTCAAGAGTATCCATTTCCCGCTATAAGCAGAGATACATTGAAACGGATCAGTACCGCGATAAATTCATTGACCTTGCGAATTATTACATGGAGCATTACCAGGTAAACTATGGAATGTATGCAGAGTGTATTCAGGACGCGAATGCCATGCAAGAGGAACTTGGTGCTGATGGAATAATTTCGGTTTTTTCTGACCCAATTAAGAACATGCAGGGACATGACTTCCAGTTACTTGAAAATACGCTCCCTGACATGAAACTCTTTGAAGGAATGTTGGACAGTCCGAGTGTTCGACAGAGAATGCAACAACTTTTAAGTTTGTGCGACGATGCGATGGTGAAGCATTGCGGCGAATTAAAAAGGCGCATCAAAATTGAAGAAAAATCGCTATGGAATCCCTTCTTCTGTTTTGCATCAGGAATGCGCTGGCTCATTGGGCTTCCAGCGGATATTCTTTACTGGATGGGCATTATAAGTGAACGCAGCAACTTCGCTGTTCATAACAGTGTCGTATTTAAGATGTTTGGGCATATTATCGCCATCATTGGTCTGATAAGTTCGATTATGGGTATTGTGCTTGGATGGGACGAGTTTGTAAAGATTATTTTGAATTTGGTGGGGAAAGCCTGAGTTATATTCCTAATTAAATTATTATAAAGTAATCCATGATGCCTAAAATGAGACCAATGATACCAAGTGCCGGGGGAACAGCTCCGCACAGATTCAGAAGGAGAAACACTGAATGGCAGAAATGAATATCAAACAAATCATAGACCGGCTCAATGCCGGGTTTACGGGAGACACCCGCAAGCTGGTCTTCTGGTACGATGACAACGGCGAGTTCGTGGAGGATATGCAGACCGTGACGCTGGACAACGCCAAAGTCTACTTCTTGCAGCCGGACAATCAGTTTGCCACCAAGCTCTTTCTGGAACGGCAGGACACAACAACCAATTATCTGATATATGCTCCCTTCCCGAAGCCGGATGTGCGGGACAACCATTTGGAGGACACCCTGCTGTACTCCAAGCGGTTCTTCGCAGATCGCGCCTCGCTGCTCTCGGTAGACTTGGGGATCGATGAGAAGTACAAGCCCATCATCGAAAAGCACATCAAGTTCTTTGGTAGCAAGGAGCGGACGCAGCGATTCTACGATTTGGAGATTGAGAATTTCAACGAGGAAAACATCATCACCGGCCTTCTCTCGGCCATCTGCCGCACCCGGACTTGCTCTTTTGAGGAAGTCATCCGGGTCATGCTGACCGACAGTACACTGGAGGACAACAAATTTCTGATAGAGACTGAGAAGTACGGGCTTCTAGGCGACTTCTGGAAGCTGTGCGAGCAGCACTTCGGCTATGCGGATGTGAAGCCCACGCTGGAAAAGTTGGTTGTGACCATGTTCGTCACCTATACAGCCAAGTATGTGGCGTGCGAACTGCCCAAGCCGTGGAAGGTATTTTCCTCCTACAAGGCCGGTAACATCATTGCCTTCATTGACAACTTGATGAACAACATCCTGTACCGCAGCCGCTACGATGAACTGTCTGCCCATGTCGCGGCGGGGCTGAATGCACAGACTGTTTTCTCTGACTACCCGCCGGAGGATTTGATTAACTGCGATACCTTTGCTGCCATTGATCAGATACTCATAAAATGGATTGTGGAGCGGCTGGTGGCCGAGGACACCGGTGCAAAGCTGGATGAGCTGACCATCCCCCAGATATGTGAGAAGAGAAGCAAGATGCACTTTGGGGAAAAGGTCGGAAGCCGATATCAGATGCTTAGCAGCGCATACCAGATGATTCAGGCCGGAAACTACCACTGCCCGGACAGCTTCAAGGACATACTGCGGCAGTATCAGGAGACAGACTTGGGGCTCGACTACGAGTACCGTCGCTTCTACTCCGCATATGACCTAATCGAGGACACAACGGCCTTTGAGCCGCTGCGCGACCTCGTGGAGAACATCTACACCAACGAATATCTGGAGACGCTGTTGCCCAAGTGGAACAGCGCCATACAGGAGCCAGATGCCTTCACGCAGCTGCCCTTGCAGCGGGACTTCTATGCCCGAGATGTCAAGAATGTCAAGGAGCGCACTGTGGTGATCATCTCGGATGCCATGCGCTATGAAGTGGGCAAGGAACTGTTCCGCAGAATGCAGGACGATCCCAAGTGTTCGGCAAAGCTGGAGGTACAGCTGAGTGTGCTGCCCTCCTACACCCGCCTTGGCATGGCGGCATTGCTCCCGCACACTGAGCTGACTATGACCGATAACTTCAAGGTGCTGGTAGACGGTCTGCCCTGCGATAACCTCTCAGAGCGGGAAGCCATCCTGCAAAAGTATAACGGCGACGCGGCTTGTGTGCAGTTCGACAGCATCAAGTCGCTGAAAATTGCGGAGCTACGCAGCGTCTTTACCGGCAAACAGGTGGTCTATGTCTACCACAACCAGATCGACGCAAGAGGCGACAAGCCAAACACCGAGGATGAGGTCTTTGTGGCTTGCAGTGAGGCAATCTCGGAAATTATGGACCTGATCCGGCGCATCTCCACCAGCGCCAATACATATCGCTTCATCGTTACAGCAGATCATGGCTTTATCTATAAGCGGGATAAGGTGGCTGAGAGCAACAAGATCGATGGTATTAAAAATAAGACCGCTTTTGTCAATCGGCGCTTTGTGGTTGCATCGGAGCCAGTTTCCGGGGATGGTATTGCCAGCATGAGTATGGGAACGATTCTGCGCAGCACAGACAGCAAATGGGTGTCCTTTCCTATCAGCGACGATGTGTTCAAGGTGACCGGTGGCGGTCAGAACTATGTCCACGGCGGCTCTTCTCCGCAGGAAATGTTGGTGCCAGTGCTTGATATCAAGATGGAGCGCGGCCATATGGAAACACGGAATGCAGGAATTGCACTGGTGAGCATGGTGCGCAAGATTACCAACAAGATCACCATTCTAGACTTCATCCAGTCTGAGCCAGTCAGCGATGTGGTGAAGCCCGCGACCTACCGGCTGTTCTTCATTTCCGAAGATAATGAGCGGATTTCCAACGAGAACAGCTACAGTGCAGATAGCCGAGATCAGGATGCACAAAAACGTATTTTCCGCATGAAGTTCCAGTTCAAAGACAAAAAGTACGACAAGGACAAGTTGTATTTCTTTGTCGTATGCGACGATGCAACAGGGCTTGAAGTATTCCGTCACCCTGTCATCATGGATTTGGCATTTGCCGATGATTATGGGTTTTGAGAAAAGAGCATGACAGGGGGCGGTATCAATGGCTGATTTTATGAAGACCGAAGATAAACGGTCTGTTATCAAAGAAAAGCTGCGGCAGCAGTTCGATGGAAAAATCGTCCGCAAGGACTTGACCAAGAAAATCAAAGAAGGCGCAAATGTCCCGGTCTATGTGTTGGAGTTCCTTCTGGGACAATATTGCAGCTCCGATGACCCGGAAGTCGTTGAGGACGGGGTGAACAATGTCAAGCGCATTCTGGCGGACAACTTCGTCCGCCCGGATGAGGCGCAGAAGATCCTCTCCATTCTCCGGCAGCGTGGCAGTTACACCGTGATCGACAAGATCACCGTCAACCTAAACATCAGGCGGGACTACTACGAGGCCGAGTTCTCCAATCTCGGCCTGAAAGACATCCCTATTGATGAAGAGTATCCAGCCAAGTTTGACCGGCTGCTCTGCGGCGGTATCTGGTGCATTGTACAGCTGGATTACGAGTACATGGAAGAAGACCGGAATGGGACACCGATCCGCATCCGCAAGCTCACGCCTATCCAGATGCCCCATGTGGACATCGCGGAACTGAAGCAAGGACGGAAGGCGTTCACGCAGGACGAGTGGATGGATGTGCTGCTGCGCTCCATCGGAATGGAGCCGGATACGCTTTCCTACCGTGAGAAGTGGCTGCTCATCATCCGTATGCTGCCACTTGTGGAGAACAACTTTAACCTCTGCGAGCTGGGACCGAGAAGCACCGGCAAATCCCACCTCTACAAAGAGATCTCTCCCAACAGCATTCTGGTCTCCGGTGGACAGACCACCGTCGCCAATCTCTTTTACAACATGGGGCGCAAAACCGTAGGTTTGGTTGGACTTTGGGACTGCGTGGCTTTTGATGAGGTGGCCGGTATCAAGTTCAAGGACAAAGATGGTGTCCAAATCATGAAGGACTATATGGCCTCTGGTTCTTTTGCCCGTGGCAAGGAAGAAAAAGCGGCCAGTGCTTCGATGGTCTTTGTGGGCAACATCAACCAAAGCGTGGATGTGCTGCTCAAGACCTCCAGCCTGTTTGACCCCTTCCCGCCGGAGATGGGAACCGATACGGCCTTCCTTGACCGCATTCACTGCTATCTCCCCGGCTGGGAGATTCCGAAATTCCGGCCAGAACATTTCACGGATGACTACGGCTTTATCACAGATTATCTAGCCGAGTTTATCCGTGAGCTGCGCAAGGAACAGTATGGAGATGCCCTTGATAAGTATTTCCGCTTAGGCTCTAACCTAAATCAGCGAGACACCATAGCGGTGAGACGAATGGTGGATGGGCTGGTCAAGCTGGTCTATCCTGACGGCGAGTTCACAAAGGAGCAGCTTGAAGAGATCCTAAAGCTTGCGCTGGAAATGCGCCGCCGCGTCAAAGAGCAGCTGAAAAAGCTGGGCGGCATGGAGTTCTACGATGTGAACTTCTCTTACATTGACAAGGACAGCTTTGAGGAAACCTATGTGTCGGTACCGGAACAGGGCGGCGGCAAGCTGATCCCGGAGGGAATGTGCAACCCCGGTCAGGTCTATACCGTATCGCAGGGAAAATCCGGGATGATGGGTGTATTCCGTCTGGAGTCTCAGATGCTTCCCGGCAATGGAAAGTTCGAGCGCACTGGCCTTGGATCAGACCGAGAGGTGAAGGAAGCGACGAACACCGCCTTCAATTTCCTCAAAGCCAACGCAGGACACATCAGTGGGACGATCAGTACCACGACGAAGGACTATATCATCAACTATCAGGATTTACATGGGATCGGTATGACAACAAAGCTTGCCCTTCCCACCCTGATTGCATTGGCTTCCATTGCATTGAATAAACCCACTGTTAGCAGTCTGGCAGTCATGGGTGAGATTAGCATTGCGGGAACGATGATGAAGGTGGACGAATTGGCAAATTCGTTGCAAGTCTGTCTGGATAGCGGTGCAAAGAAGGTGCTGCTTCCTATTACCTCAGCGGCAGATCTGGGCTCTGTGCCGTCAGACCTAATTGGTTGCTTCAATTTAATTTTCTATCAGAGCGCCGAGGATGCAGTATACAAAGCTCTTGGCGTAGAATGATGTGAGGGAGGGACACAGTGCGATGGAAACGATGAAGGATACTCTCGAAGATACAGTGAGAGCCTCTTTTGCTGGCGTTGTATGGTCGCATAAAATACACGAGAAACAGGCGGACTTATATTTTAATAGCTTCCGCAGGATGGAAACGCTGAAGATAATTTGTTCTATTTTAACCTCTGTGGGTATTGTGGCAATGATTGTGAAAGATCCGCTCTGGTTAAAGCTTGTTTCTGCGGCCATTTCTGGTACTGGCGCTTTTATAAGTACATATTTTCAATCATTCAAAACCCAAGAGCAAATTGATGTACAGAAAAAAGTGGCTAGAGAACTGTTATCTCTAAGGGATAAATATATACATCTCCTGTTGGCAATCAGATTGGGAACCGAAAATATTGAAGATAGTGTGGCAAACTTTGAGAAGTTGGAATCAGAGAAACACGAAATATATCGGACTGCACCAATTACTACTGACAAAGCGGTAACTATGGCGAGAGATGCCCTTTGCATTTCAAATGATAACAATTATAGTGATAGTGAAATTGATAACATGCTACCCTCTGCATTAAAGAAGGTGAACAAGAGTGGCTCTTAATTCTGATTTCCAAACTTTCTGTACGTCGCTCGTACTTGACGATACGAATATGAAAACGACAGCGGGAGAAATTGCAAAGAAACTAAACTCGCACTATTATGATTTGCAAGATGAAAAAACAGAGCATTGCTATATAGTAGGGTCTGTTGGCAGGCTGACTGCGAAAGCTAAAACGAGCGATCTCGATATTATCTTCGACCTGCCTACTGATATTTACAAGAAATATGATGCATATACTGGTAATGGACAGTCCCAACTGCTCCAAGAGGTGAAAAATGTACTAAAGGAACGATACCCCAAAACAGATATACGTGGCGATGGTCAAGTAGTTGTGATTGATTTTTCTGCTTATACAGTGGAACTGGTTCCGGCATTCAAGCAATCTGATGATCGTTTTAAGTACCCTGATACGCATGACGGCGGATCCTGGAAATACACGGACCCGCTTTCAGAACAGTCGGAGGCCAATGCCGCAGAAGCTGAATCAAATGGCAACTTTCGTAATTTTTGCAGAATGGTCAGGCAGTGGAAGAACCAATGTGGTATTGTGATGGGCGGTTTGCTCATTGATTCACTATGTTACAATCATTTTTCGTGCAATGATTACTATGCTAGCAGTGATTATGATGACTATTATTCAATGCTTATCTCACTCTTTTCGTATCTGAGAGGATTGGACAAAAACCAGTCATACTGGTATGCACTTGGTAGTAACCAATTGGTCTACAATTCAGATGAGGGCAGCTTCATCAGCAAGGCTGATGAGGCATGGGCCAAACTGTCTGATGCCGAAGAAGACGAAGATAAGTATTCGGCTCTTAGTAATCTGTTTGGGAAGGCCTTTCCGGCATATACTGCGGCAACAGAGTTTGCTCAGTTTAGTTCTCGCTCTTATAATGATACGGAGCAATTTATTGAAGATATATTTCCTGTTGATATACAGTATAACTTGCGCATTGACTGTAATGTGAGGCAAGACGGATTTAGAGATTTCCTGCTAAGAGCTGCGCTGAAGAAACATCACATTCTCCGGCATAACAAATCACTAACATTTGAAATAAAGCGATGCGATGCCCCACCCCCTTATAGTATATATTGGAAGGTTAGAAATGTCGGAGCAGTTGCTGAAGCCCGTAATATGATACGGGGAGAAATACGGAAGACAGACTCACGAACCCAAAAAGAGCATACTAATTTTCAAGGGCCCCACTACGTTGAATGCTATATCATTAAAGAGGGTATCTGTGTGGCTCGTGATCGCATAGATGTTCCCATTGGAACTATATAATCAGGTTCATTAACCTAAATCAACTCGTTATTTTTTGGGAAAAAGTCAATCAGAGCAAAGAGAAAAGTTAGCGATGACCGTAGAATGGTTCTCGCTAACTTTTTCTGTATATAGATTTTTCTGTGCACGCTCTTCATAGCTTGTAGAAGATACTTTTACCGCTCCAGCAGTTCCTCGACTTCATCGATCCGATCCTCCAGCTCCTCGTGTTCAAGGGCCCAGTCATCATACTCTTCGCTCTCCATATCTTCGGGTTCGTGTTCGTCAAGTTCTTCCATAAGCCCATGGAGCCGTTCTAGATAGTCAAGGAGAGCAGGACGATCCATCACCTCAATGTCTTCTTCAAGGGTCACTTCCCACTGTCCAGCATGGTTGCTGAATTTGATGACCTTTCCTTCCTCAGCCGCCTGCTCGATCCACTTATCTGCATCGAATTGTTCCATCTTTCCTATTTCCGGATGTACGCCGCCTGCCCCCAAGGGATCCGAGCACGGTTATTGGTGAGCAGCCAGAGCACAGGTATGCCGGAAGACGCTTCATATTCTGGGAAATCGCTTTTCCCATCTGTCATAATGACGATTTCAGAGGGAGTATTATCGGCCATATGTTCCCGGACATAATCAAAAATACACTGAAAACTTGTTCCGCCTCCACTATATGGCGTTAGATGCAGCAGGTTTTCTGCACTGGTAATGGGTACTACCCGACGGACTTCCGAATCAAAGAAACCAATAGACCCGCTAAGCATCCCGCCGAATTGCTCAATAGCAGCGCAAATCTCAGCGGCGGCCATGTCCACTTCCTGATCTTTCAACGAGGCAGAGATATCAACCATGAACAAAACATTGAGCCTGGGCGTTTCAGACTCGTTGTAATCCGGCAGGAAGAAGTCCAGATCCTGTAGCCTGCGATCAGGAGGGGTAAAGCTGTAGTCCTTTGTTTCATCCATGATAAAGTGGTTCAATAGAGACCGCCAATCGTGAGTGGCGATTTTGGATCGATGAAGGACGCGCTCACAAAGACTGCTGGTGTCATAGGTTTCTGCATCGCGGTCCTTTGAACACCGAATATCCCGAATTGTCTCTTTGAGATTTGCACTCGGGCGTGTTGTATACTCGAAGATGAGCTCGTCCAGTTCGTCATCATCCTCTGCTTCTGGATGATATACTTCAGGCATCTCCTGTTTGCGGAACCCTTTGTAAACTCGCTCGATGATTCCTCGAATGCGCTCAGATGGAATTAAATCATCAGGATCAGAGTCATCCGGGCTGAGAATCAGAACGCCATCCTCGGTGCGAGTGTTTGGCCTATCCCACCACTCATCAGAATCCAGCAGGAGATTGCGGCGCTGCGGCTCACTCAACGTGGAAGGATCCAGAGGTGTCATTTGAAATGCCTCATACGGCGTCAACTCGCAGCCTTCAACTTTGGGATAAAGAGTCTCATGATGGATCTCTCCGATTCCAGGGAGTTTGTCATCCGTGAAGCCATACCGGATGAGCGAGGAGTTGACAACAATATTGCAGGCGAAGTGAAAACGGTCACCTTTATAAAACAGCGGGCGAGAGAGATGCCCCAATCGGATATGCATGAGCTGGTGGCCGAGCGCAAAATCCAGGCTGCTGTTGCCGAGTTTTTCCAACCAGTTCGCGTCAAAGTAGATGCAACTCCCATTTGTTGACATCCGGCGCACATCCACATTGGCAACAAAGAACATATCTACCAGTGGCGCCGCCAACTCCGGCTCCCGTGTCAAAAGCCGATACCGGGCCTCTTGGAGTTTTCTTTTGAGCTTATTGATTCGCTTATCAGTCATTTTAGACCTGCCTTAACCGCGTCCAGATATATTTCATTTTCTGAGAGAATGGGGCGGAGCGTAGGAATGAGCTGATAATCATGGAGGAGGTTGGTGCGGAAGGTCCAAGGAAGACCAACAGCAAACGCAATAGAGTTGTTAATGAGTTCCTTTTCCGGATGCTGACGAGCATAGGCTACCATCTCAGCTCTAAGAGCTTCCTGCATTTCTGGAGACTTCTCCACAGCAGCCCGTTTCCCGGCGAAGATGTCTCCGACTGAAGGCAGGCTTGAGAATAGAGAACACCATTTCAAAAAATTATAAGTGACGCTTGTCCCGATGCAGCCGGATATCAAAGGTTGAATTGCATCCGTGTTTTCTGAGATATTAGTAAGGATGTTGCTGACCATCTCCCAGGAGCGAGGTGTTGGAAAAGCCAGGGAGGATTCGGGGCTATCGGAGCGCATGAGAGCCGTTGGGTTATACTCCAGATAACTGATGACAAAGCGGTGAATGCCTGTTTTGACAGCCCAATCATGCCAGGAATCAGGATCACCCTTCGCCGTAATGTGCAAAAGGCGGTTGGCTAATGCACGAGGCATATTGTAGGCAACGGATTTATCGGTAACGCGGTTGCCGGCGGCAATGACGATACAGTTCTCCGGCAGCTTGTGTTCGCCAATGACGCGATCCAGCGTGATCTGATAGGCAGCAGCCTGCACCGACTGCGGCGCGGCGGTGATCTCGTCCAGAAAGAGAATGTTAATCACATCTTCGCTTTCATCCATCTGAAAAATCTGAGGTTTCAGCCACACCGATAGCGTTTTATCCGCGTTTGCCGTCGGGATGCCTCTGAGATCTACTGGGTTGAATAGTAATAGGCGCACATCTGTGATGGAAACCTTTTTCCCAGTCTTTGCTTGGATGTTGCCCGCTATTTCGCGAACACCCTGGGATTTGCCGATACCCGGAGGCCCCCACAGCATCACGGAGGGAAAAGCTTTTAATGGGGTGCCGTTTTTGATGAGCTTGATATAGGCACGGGACAATAGGCTCACAATCTGATTCACATTTAGTAAAGTTAAATTTGTTTCGTTATCAGTCATTTCTCGTGTAGCCTTTCTGATGAATAATGGTATTTGCCGGAGTTTAAGATGTGACCTATGATGAAAATTCCACTACAAGTGAATACCGTATTTGAGATGCTGGAGGCAGCCGGTTTTGAGGCATTCCTTGTTGGTGGTACCGTGCACGATTATGTAAGAGGAAATAGCCCCGCTAAGGACTGGGATATTACCACGAATGCACTTCCGGAACAGGTGGAGCAGGTCTTTACCGGCTTTCATCTGATTGAAACTGGGTTGAAGCATGGAACCGTTACGATTGTGATCGATCACGAACCTCTTGAGATCACCACTTACCGAATTGATGGCGATTATTCGGATCATCGGTACCCGGACTCGGTCAGCTTTACACGAAATCTGAAGGACGGTCTGGATCGTCGGGACTTCGCCATGAATGCTTTGGCATACCTCATTTCTCCTCTATATAAAATCAGGATCCTCCGGCGCAACGGGTAGAATCTCTTTGACTCTACTCAAAGGAAACGGTGCATCTTCCGGCTTAATGTAATCAACTTGAACAACTCTTGCTTTGAGAATGTGCTCATGCTCACCAACCGGCACCGTCACCTGATCGCCCACTTTATACTCAGAATGCCTGTCCAGGTAATAATAAGTTTTTCCATTCGGCTCAAACTCCACTAAGCAGAAGGTAAGGCAGGACGACTTATTTACTGGCTTTCTGAAGTAGTTTTCATTCAGCAAATCATGGATATGGTAGAATTCGAAAAACTCTTTCAGGCATTCAGCGAAATCAGACCAATCCTCTGGAAGTCCATAACAGTCGAAGCAGCCAGAAATCATCAACTGAGGATAATCCTCATAATCAACCGTGATAGTGTATTCCCGTTCCTCATTTGAATCCATAGATTTTCTTTCAGGGAGATTGTCTGGCATTCTTCTAAAGAGAGAATCAACATCCAAATTATCCAAAAGACCAGGAACACCGTCCCGAACATGGTATTTGTGTGTCGTCTCACATGCAGTTCCGAACTGATGATGATATTCAATCGTTTCGCTTGCTCGGTCGATGATGAGAGATTCTTCATATGTCCGAGTGATTGAAGAGGAGCCCAGCACAGGGACACCAGTTTGAATATGCCGAATATACCGATAGTTCACGGCGATTCGATTGATCCTATCACGCTTGGGGTCACCATCGAAGGCGAACAAATTCTTTCGATCCAACATTGCCCGCAGTTTATCCGAAATAGCATCAAGTGTGGGACAAAAGCTTCGGAGCATGGGGCCTGTGAACCGAAACAATGTCCCTTCCGTATTGGTTAGCTCCAGTTCCCAGGTAGCCACATCCGTGGCCATGCCAATAAACTCATTCTCGGCAAAGTAAGTGGAGATCTGTTTGAACAAGGATTCCACGCAACATTTCTCCACTGAGAACTGCTTGCGGGTCATGAGGCTGTTGTGCATTGTGTCATGAAAGGAATAGCGAGAGAGCCATACCTTGCCCTCTCGGGTCATCGTTAGCCGTTGCTCCACCTCTTCACCGGGAGATGGAAGTGGACCGTAAGCCATGTTATCGGCAATGAGGCGTATCTTCTGAAGCTCCCCCTGGAAGGGGGTGCTTTCAACCGGGACCATCTTCTGACACCTCCCTAAATGCACCAACTTTCTATGGTAAAGGATACCATAGAAGGACTTCTACGTCAAAAATGAATCCGCTCTCTAGTGGTTTTATCGCATCTTCTTGAGACAGGCGAACAGTACCATGATGGGGAAGAACACCACAATCAACAGCCCCAGGAGCATCGCATTATAAGATGACCAGTTAACGCGATGTCCGCTCCCAGCCATTCCAACCTGGAGCAGCAGCTTCAGTACAAACAGGACGCATAGAAGGCCTGCAAGGGCAGCCCATATGTAGAACAGAATCATGAGATATCTCTCCTTCTTCAAACGGCAGCACGCGTCTTGTTCTGGTCAGATAGAGACTCAATGATACTCAACACGTTCCAAACCGCTGTCTTTTTCGCCTTCCGCTTCTCTCTGGCCTGTGCCTTGCGGTACCGTTTCGTACCCTTCTGCGGCGGGGCTTTCGGTTGTGGTGCCGGATACAGCGGATTCATCATTCGATAGTAATCATGGTCGATGATGTAATCCAGATACTCCTGAATTGTGGCGTAGTTCACATGCTGATCGTGGTATCCTGCTACAGGGCCCCTCTGCTTTGTCTCGAAGTCGTTGTGGTGATAGAGTTTCGTATGGTTACGGTTATCATCGGCCAGGATTCTCCATTTACTCCGTGGTGAGGAAATCGAAATGAAATTCCTGCGGAGACTGACCGATATGCCCTTTTCCAGACAGATATCCATTATGGCCTCTTCCTCGGCCCGGAAAAGGGCTACAAGGGGGTTGCAGACCTTACACATGCGATAGCCTGCCGCATGAGCCTCAGCAAGAGTCTGGAAAGTACCCAGATGCTCAGGGTTAATCGACAGGTGATATCTGCATTCCTCCGAGTGAATGATCCGGCTCTTGCTGGTTTTGCTGTAATAATACATGGGATGCACCTCCTTCATCTTCTGGTATCAAGATACCGCAGGAGGTGTCCCATAATCAGTACTGCAAGTTGCCAAGGGATTCTATTACAGATCGAGCATCTGCTCCTCAATCTCTTCGATCTGTTCAACCAGACTATCTCTGCGCTCCTCCCAGCGATCATGTGCCTCGCTGAAGTTGTCGTCTGGCTCCTCCAACTCCAAATCCAGCAGTTTATCATTGAGTATACTTAGTTTCTCCTGGAGCTTACTCATTTCCAAACTGTCATAGTCGTCATCGAGAGAGAAGTCGTCATCATCGTCTTCATATTCCGCTTCCTCTAGGAGTTCCTGCATGACAGCAAAACCAAGACCTGCTTCAAACATATCGGTATCGCCATCTCTATTAAAATCGAAGAGGCCACCGAACGGGTTATCAAAAAAGCCCATAAAGCTCACTCCAATCAAACATTTCTGTTTTGTGTAATCACCCTACAGAATCGACGTTAGGGATTACAACGCTTGCAGGGATCATAGCCTCTGGCAATCAGATCCTCGCGTGTGCCATGATAGTCTTCGCGGTTTGAGTCTTTAATGTCATCTGCACTGGAGCAAGAAGGCAGGTGGAACTTCTTCGTATTTTTGTTCAGGACATAATCTGCCTCAGAAGTTGATGCCCCGTTCTGGGTATCGGATGATGGTTTCTGCACGACCGGCGGAGCTGAGGGTTCAGATGCCGAGGTGGAGCCGTCCAGCGCACTGTCCCCAGTGGCGTAGTTGATTGTCACACCAGGCTGCACATTGTAGGCAAAGACGCAGAAGCAGATGTCATCACCCTCATCTTCAACAGAGTATCCCTCCATCAAAACGCCATCGGCCAGAAGATTATCACCTTCAAAGATAGGAGTAACACGATAGAGTACATGGTTGTTGGTTTCCTGAACATAGTCTGCAACCATATTCTCAAATGGAAGCATCCCTTCGATATTGAGATACCGGGTTCCGGTGATCAGGTTTTCCTCGTTCGCATTCTCGCCGGAAAGCTGATAACCGATAAGATGGCAGCGATTGTAGAGGTACTTTCCATCTACACAATCGTATTTTATGGTGTGCCATCCGGTTGGCTTGACCTGGCCAATGCTGCCACGCTCCTCGGTAGGCATGATATCCTGTCCCACACAGGCATAGGCAACGCTACACCTTCCCAAGTGGTCCAACGAGCCATAGGACTCGAAAGAAGATGTTGTGAGGTCACTGGATGTAAAATAAGGCACATTGTTGTTGACTGCTGCATAGGCCGCTCCAGAGTAGGCCGGCACATCACTCATCGAAAATGCCATACTGTTGGTGCCGGAAGTGATCTGCTCTGGTTCTTTAGGTGCCGGTGCTTTAGGAGCATCAATGTCTTCAAGTGGTTCGCCGCTGGGTTGTGGAATCTCTTCTGGATCATCGGAGATCAGCGGGGTATCACTGGAAATTGTACCTGTGATCTGAGGTGAATCATCGTCCTGGCTTGAGGTTGCCTGTTCTCCACCACAGCCGGTCAGCATGGAGAGCGCCAGCATTATCGTAAGAAGCGCAGATATCCAACTCTTCTTCATCTCTCATATACCTCCATTGTGATTTTTTCATGTGAGCTGCCGGGGAATTCCTCTGCGGCTGCCAGACGCCAGGTGGATAAATCAATCCCGAACCTCACGTCGGACGGATAATGCCGGTTCCAGCGGAATACAATCACCTTCTGAACCTGATTCTCATACGGCCTCACATCATCCAGCTCTGCAAAGCAGTAGTCAGCAGCATCCGCTTCGGAGAGGTATCCAGCACTGACCACAAGATTCTCGATGGAAAACAGTTTTTGGGAATATGGTGCCATCCACAACTTCTTGCCTGCCACCAGGTTCTCAATTCGCTCAATAACGAGGCGATCCCGGCTTTGCCGGCGATGATTGAATGCCATGCCATTTTGATCGTCAAGACAGACTATGAGTATCATTTGAGTCACCTCCATATCAAAAGATGTGGTTATACCGCGGATATTTCTATCTGTCTCGGATTATAAAAAAGATGCTGTCCTATTATCAGGACAGCATCCCAGCAGAATTGTAGGCATCTTCCCAATAGAAGGCCCTCATGCCGTGCCGATCGATTTTCTTTGTCAGGTCGATGAGTTTGAGTGAAGAGAGTGGCTCGCCGCGCTCCAGAAGCCATTCTCCCTGGCGCCTGTATCGCATAATCCAGAACCAGTGGTATTCGATCAGAAAGGCTATGCACGCTGCACGAATTCTGCCCAATTTCCATCCTCCTTATCATTCTATCAGATAGACTATCTATCTACAAGTAAGATTATAATGGGGTAGAAATAAAACTTTTGGCGAAACCTGTCGAATACGAGAGCATTTTGTGTAAAAGCATGGGGAAGCAAAAAAAGGGGAAGTCCTACAACGGACTTCCCCAATCTCATACATAAGGATTGAATCATGCTATATCATTTATGGCCGCCGGCTGCGTCTTCGATGATTACATCGACAAGCCGCTTTACCTTGCGCTGCTCAAATGGAGAGAGTTTCATCAGTTTCTCCGTAATTTCAGAACTAATGATAACGGATGATACTGTCAGCACATCTACGAGTAAGGTATTTGCGTCAACCTCAAGAGCGTTGGCGATTGCAACGAAGGTTTCAAACTTCGGAACCTTGTCGCCACATTCGATATTACTCATGTACTTGGTTGAAATATCTACCTTGGCTGCCAGTTGAGACTGCGTCATACCGCGCGCTTTCCGCGTCTGTTGGATCCGCTGTCCTATCTTCGCTGCGTCCAACTTTACACCTCCTAATAGATAGAGTATCTTTCTATTAGGAGTATAAAATGCATGGGAGGCAATTCAAATCCACCAGTCCTAAGACTATCTATCTATTTGTAAGACTATTTGGATTTTGCAAAAAAGGGGGAGGGGATTCTATCATGAAATAGATTCCCCTCCCCAAACGGTATACTTATGAATGTCTTGTCTATTGTTGCCGGTGGTCCTCAAACACGCGTGTTATGCTGTTCCAGGTAGTGTGGTCTTTGGCATGTGCATCAGGTCATTGAATTTCTCGCGGTCTATTGCATGATACTTTCTTTCCCGGATCTGAAGATAGAGTCGGAGCGCTCGGGTAATCAGTTCGCAAGCATAGACATAGAGCAACGGCCGATTTTTGAGGATCTCGCTGTCATTGAATATGTCCATACCTTCCTGAAGTTCTCTCCAATACGGGTTCCCGTCATGAAAGAACGGGTGATCTTCACCCTCCGCCCGATCTGATGTGCCAATATTTTCAGGGGAAAACAACCTTGAGGTGTATTCAAAGACACACTGAAGTACCTTATCATCCTCAGCAGTATCTAGAAACCGGGGCAACGCATCCAGGTAGAGCATCGCTTCCCGTAGCGTCTGAACGCGAATGAGGAGCTCGCTATAAAGCCAGTGGTAGCGGTTGCCATCCGTATCATAGCCCCGTTGCAGTGACTTCAGATAGCGCTCCAGGTATGCTTCATAGATATGTCTGAGCAGTTCCACTCCATATAGGGTCATCATTTCATTCATCCTCCCATGGAAGAAAGCCGAAGACCTCCTTGAACAACTGCATATACCGCTTGAAGCCAGCTTCATTGAGCGGCGCCTTTAGAGAGGTGCAGGACCACATGATCATCTCCTCCTCCGGAATACAGTACTTGGATGTAATGAACTCGTTCCCGTTATAGTGGGGGTTGGGTTCCGCGCAGATGCTCTTCAGCTCCTGTACGGTTGTTGCATCCAGTATCAATTGCGTCCTCTTTTCGATAATGGCATCCACAATGTCATCTCGTATTTGCATCTCTCTGTATGAATTGGCGCGTTTATGCGTATCCCACAATGCAGAGATTTTCTCCTCTAGCACTCGTTTTGGCAGTTGCTTTAATTCGTGAGTTGTCAGGCTCATATCCGTTCTCCTTCCAACATTCGCAGAACCTTCTTTGTACTAAACTCAATACCATTCCCAATAGAACAGGGCAGTATCATCGTCAGGTGCCACCACAGGCAGCGGATCCCAGCTCTTCTCGATAGACGCTGCATTAAATTGCCTCAACACGTCCTCGCCGAGGAGATAGTAGCCGGTGTTTTCCACATTCTCTAAGGCATCGTAGAAAAAACTCTGCACACCGTAGTGCTTGCGCCAGTATGCGATTTCCTCACGGCGGAAGACCAGGGTTCGTTCGTCCTCATGTACGGTGTACTTCTCGGCGATCTCCTCCGGCGTCAGCGTGATGTGCCTGCCACCCTCGGATTCAGGATCTAAGAGTCCAATTCGTCCATCACCGCACCATTCACAGGCGTAGGCCTGCTCAGAAAGGCCATAATCCCTACGAACCGCTTCTACATTGAGATAGGCGGTCTTTACAAGAACTTCCTGCGTGTACGGACGGAGCTCCTGAATGAGATCTTCATAGTCGTCCGGCCGGGGGATAAGGCAGTAACCTTGATTGAGCAATTCTTCCTTGTCGAACACTTTGTTTTCAAAGGGGTCCGGTTTCTGCACCTTGTAAACACAAATATCCAAGCCCATGATCAAATTCCTTTCATTACAAATAAAATTGGTTGTCGCAGGTCACGATGTCTCCATACCGGAGATCGTTCGTGCCCGGGATCACATCATCCAAGCTGACCGTCCTGAGCCGCCGGCGTCGCCGTTCATATTCATGGCCAACGGCTGAGCGCATTGCGTAGAACGCTATAACCTCGAAGTTATACTTGCGAAGCTCCGGGATGGCGAACCAGCGTTTTACACTGCGGCAGTATCGGAAAATTACAATGTCATACCACTCATCCACGGGCAATCGTCGTAACTTGAGGTACTTATAGACGATATCATGGTGTTCTGCGGCAAATTTACGCTCAGCTGCTGTCATCGGCGCGTTAAATCGATCTCGCCTCATGGAGCAGCCTCCTTCGCTCTGCACTTCCTGTGCGTCACTCGACTGTTCCGTATACCCGATTCTCCTGTCTGTGATGCCTTAAAAGTGATAGTCCAACACATTGCCCAGGTAGTAGACTGCCTCCGCGTTGGCCTCTCTCAGCCAATCGCAGAAGGGCTTCAGTTCATCGCGCTCGAAGATGTAATAGCCATAGTGATCGCGATACGAATCATTGAGCTTATACATGAGATAGGAAAACTGCTGATTCGCCGGACCGGGTTCCGTTCCGATAAAGGCGCCCAGGGAAGCGGTCAGCATCAGAGCGCAGAGTTCCCTGAACTGCTTGTAATTGTCCCGGAAATAGTTCTCACGTCCCTGAGGTGCAAGCAGGAAGGTATGCTTCTCTTTGCCGGCCTCCAGGATTCCCGCTTCGGACTCCATAAAGTAGGCAAGCTCAGCCTCTTGGTCACTTACCTCAGCAACATAATCCGCGATCCCATTATGAAAGTACTCGGGAATGCTGTACTCATTCATCAGGTCTTCCTGCGCAATGGGTTCTTGGCTCACTTGAAAAATTCTGCTATGCACACCAAACATCCTTTCTAAATTTGAAATAGTGAGGGGGTAGCAAAACGCGCTACCCCCTCAAAGACCGCTTAATTTGTTTTACTTCGGTGCATATCCGGCATCATTTGCATCCAGCACAGGTATCGCAGTCACGCGATTGGAGGGTGTCATTTTCGTCCAGATACACACAATCACTTTCGCCCCAACACATCTGATAGATCTCATACGCATTCCGGTCGCCGTCGAAATACTCCACCTGCTCTTCACCATTGCGAATAACGCGGTGGCCAGTGTTGTATCCGATATTCTCGTCTGCCCACCAGTGCTCAATTTCAGCATCCGGATACATCTCAGCGAGTTTCATAATGACCGGCTCAGGATTGCTCCATGCGGTATCGAACAGGATCGTATCCGTGTTGAGAATGACGGTATCAGATGCATTCCACTTGGTTCCCCAGTTATGGATACACCACTCATACCATGTAGGGAAGCTGTACTTCTCATAGTTGGAGACGTACTGCCGTCCCGTCTCATAGGCCTTATCTCGCTCTTCGCAAGTCGCACTGGACATCTGTTTCCGAACCATGTCAACCACCTTTTCCGGCCAGCCGGTCGGGTGGAGCATGTTGGTGACCAGTTTATTGAGGGGTACTTTCTTGATCGGATCCAGGTCTTGGATTGGGATGGTACACCGCTCCGTCAGGAAGTAGACAATGAATCGCTCTGTCATAGAACCAGACTCCATGTTCAGTTCGACGGGCATCGGAATCAACTTGTTGAAATCAAAATCCGTTGCACCATCTTCCTCGCTGAAAAGAGGCAGATTGACGATCCCGGGCATTTTCACGATATTTTTCACCCAATTTGGCATAATTCAATTCCTCCTATTCAAATCATCATCTGTGGTGTCAGGCATTCGCTTGAGCCGCTTGCTGTTCGGCAATGAGTTGCTTCGCCTCACGGATTTGCTTAGGCCCATTGGTGAGTTCCCAGGCTTCGATATAGCGGCAGGTCTGAACCATAAGCGTGAAGAAGTCGTAGTCGTTGATATTCACGAAGACAGAGGGGCCTTTCACATAGGAACCCTTCTTCATGTGGATACCACCAGTCTGCGTTGTCTCCTTGATGCCCCGTCCATTCTCCACCATGACACACCAGGGATAATTCCTGGGACGCCCGGTTTTATCCACAGATGCTCGTTTAATGGACACCTTTGTCACATAGCTCATGCCGTTTTCATCCGGCTTCCCGAAGATCTTGTCTTCCATGAATTCGAAATGCTCTACGCCTAACTGCACACGGCTAAGCGCATAGCGGAAAAATTCCGGAGACAGATTGGCCATGACCCTGACGGTCTTCTCTCCAGTCCCATTGGAGTAGTCCTGGAGCACCATACCGATACAGGAGCGCGGTCGGCTGCCATCGCCTACCTTCTCACCCTGCGCATGGATATGGGCATAGTACTCGATTGGCGCTGGCTTGAGCTTGTCGTTGAATTCCACCAGTTTCTTGTTGGTCATATAAATTGCAATCTGGTTTTGAATCCATCGGTTTTCCATGTTTACTTCCACCTTTCATTTCAAATCTCGCATTGATTTGTTCATCGGACGTTGAACGCCTGATACACTTGGGGATCGTCAGTGGCCTGGATCGGATACACGGTGATGCTTGGGAGACCATGATAGACCTGGTCGAACGCTTCAGGCAGGTACCCAAAGACCGCCAGCGCCTTTCTCTTCGCATCATCCAAGTCATCTGCCAGAATCACAAATACCTTCTGCCCGTCGCCGAATGTCTTATAGGCGATGAAGATGTGCTTGGCGATGATTCCAAATGCCTTCGATCGCGGCATACAAAATTCGTTCTCCGACTCGTTCCATTGAGCGTTCTGAAATGCCGCAGTGACCTGCTCAATGGACAGATCCACCGTGACATCGGTCGCCACCAGTTGGAAGCCATCTGCATAGAGTTCCATCCAGACATGATCCGACTCTGTATGAGTCCCAAACCGCTCTGCTGGGAGGCCCACTACTTCGGGGATGAAGTAGCAGCCATCATCCAGTGTGGAGAGGATGGTTTTCTTCTGCTCCTCAGTGACTTCGCCTTCCACCACACAGCTGTTGAGGACCTTGTAGTTGTCGGCATCTCGGTAGAGATAAAGAATCCGCGTATTCATATAGTACCTCCTTACCAACCCATCAGTCGAAACGATTCAAGTGGGTTGCGATGAACTCATTTGCGTAATAGCAGATCAAGTTCACCAGTTCACCCATGCCCAGATACGCATCTTTACTGGTGGACAGCGTCTTCATCACATATACCCGCACTTTGGAATGGAGCGGTTCCATCTCTTGCTGAGGCATCCACTCGCCGTAGAAGTAGATATCGCCATAGATCCCTTCGCAACTTCCATATACCGGGTAGCCAATCACATCGAAGGAACAAAAGCGTACTTCATCAAAGCGTGTGGTGATGCATATCCCGTCGTTCTCCAGCGCGCAGTTTTGCTCTGCCGCTGCAAACCTGGGATCCTGGCGGGCTAATTTCACAGCCTCTCCCATGATCTCGCCGATCCTAAAGTACCGCTTGTCTTCAGACACGCACCGCATCCCCTTTCTTATTGTTCTGCTCCTCAAATTGGGTAGGGCTGTTGCAGGATGCCAAATCCAACTCCTCTCGCTGCGATGGATAGAGCTGCCAATAGATTTGGAGCACATGGACATCGCTGACTCTGTATGCCTTCATCTTGGCGTATCGCTTTTTGAACAGCATGTACTCCCCGTTCCAGGTCAGCTTTCCTTCCATGCCGTGGTAGGAGCATCTCCTGTTCACCACTTGGTCACCAATCCTGAGGATTTCCTTGTGGATATTCTCTGCGTCAAACCAAGTCTCGTACTGGATTGTCAGTTCCAGGTTCGGACAGTTCTGGCAAATCATCTCCACATAGGCCACAACTCGTTTACACAACGCCATCTTCCATTCTGCCGGATGCTCACGGTTGAAGGTGAGCGTAAAGTAGGAGTAGTCTCTTCGGCCGGGCATATCCTGAAACTGATTGCACCAGAAGTATAGTTCCCACATGACACTGTCAAACAAAGTGTTGTCGTCCCTGTCGGACTCGAAATTGATGCAGATGAAGTTGTCGGCGATGTTGGACATCAGATGATGCATGAAGCTATTACGCTCATTTACGATGTTGCGTTGAATGCGCTCACGCTCAGCATCTTCTTTGCCTTCGAGCAGCTGTGCTTCTAGCTTGCGGTCCTCCTCAGTAAACTGATAGGAAAACCGAAGAGAGTGAACGGATTCCTTGGCGAACCCTTTCCGCACCCAGAGTTCCCAATCGGGAGCCTGACAGCTCCTGTCATGAACAGTCCTCATACCTTCGCCACCTCCTTTTTCGCAGAAGTGGAGATGGTCTGGGCGCAATGCAGGAAATACTCTGTTGGATCCCAATCGCTGATGACAAGCACGACTGCTTCATCCGGGTGATTATCGCACATGAAATCGCCTTCGCCGATGTAGGTGCAGTGATGGCAGGCTGCTGGATCGCAGATCTTTGTGCTGGCTCGCTTCTTCTTTCGCTTCATGTCAGTTGTACCTCCTCTTGTTCGGCGACCGGTTCGGGTCGCACTTTCATTTGAATATGACAGGAGGAGAGCCATTCAGCTCCCCTCCAAGTCAACACCACTTATTTGGGCAGATTCCGCGCAATCAGTTGCGTGAGCATAATTGGGAGTTGGTTTAGGTCTGAGATATCCAGATACCCATTCCCATAGATGCGCTCGATCCGATCCCGATCTGTTCCAATGGCCGCTGCGAAGATCTGCACCCCGCGACGGCTATACTCCAGTTTGATACCGCGAAGGTCAGCTTCGGCTGCACTCCCGCTGTATCCGTCATCATTAGGCTGGCCGTCAGAGATGATGATGAGCATTTTGACCTCTGCCGGGTACTTGTGCAGTTTCTCCGCAACAAAGCGGAGGGCGGCACCATCCCGATTGCAACATCGAGCGCTCATGTCCATCAAACGGTAGCGGTCATTTCGATCCACGGAGTCAAAGTCCGCATAGGAGTAGATGTCTACCGTCCCGCAATCAGCTGTATGTCCCATGATCATCACCGGAACGCCTAACTGCGAGCAGAAGTCGTGGACAACGATTGCCGTCGCTCTGGCTCTGGTGATCCGATCACTGCCACACATACTGCCCGACTCGTCCACCAACAGTGCAACTGCCAAGTTGATAGGCTCTGTTGGCAGGCGGCTGTTACAGAAAATTCGGCCATCGTCGCGATACAGGGCATGCTGATTGAGGCGTTTCCCGACCAGTAACCCCGTCTGCTTGCCACCTTGACGCTTGTCTTGCAGGATAGGCTTGACGCTGCGCTGAAGGCGCTTTGAGAGTTGTAGGAGGTCTGGAGCCACTGTGTTGTAGGCATCAATCAATTCCTGGTCAATGTGGGCCATGCGATTGATGACTACATGGACGCCACGATGTGCGTTACCATAGGAGATGCTGTTCGCTTCACACTGAAGTTCCTCCGACAGTTCCTCTTCCATCGCCTCGTAGACCTGTGCTTCTGCCATTTCTTCAAGCATGCGCTCCGTATCGCTTGCTGCATGACTGTACCCGCTCCCGGTATATCCGGAGTTGTAGGATACGGAGCCTTCATCACCCTGCCCCTCTATTTGGGAGACATGGGAAGCGATTCTGGCGGTCTCTTCAGCAAGGACTCTGGTTGCCTCTTCCACCAACTGTTTTGAGAGATCTTCGCCCGGTTGAAATATCCCATTAGATGGGATGGGGCTGCTCTGTCCCTCCGGCATATTCGGCATTTGGGGAAGTTGCCCGGCTAGTGCTGCTACCACAGCCTGAATCGCTGCTTGTGCATCTTCTTCCTCAGATCCATCATCTGAATCCTCAGATTCAGAACCGACACTGCCGCCAGCACTCCCGCCGGCACCGTCGTCCTCATCTTCATCCTCTTCGCCGCTGGCGCTGGCCAGTGCCGTGGAATTACCACCCGCACCTGCCAGATTTGACTGCTGCGGCCCGCGCTGCTGCTTCGCATCCTGCTGCATTTGCCGCAAGGCATCGAAGCATCGTTGCAGGAACGGCCACATCCCAATGAGGATTGTCGTCACTGCAAAGCAGCGGGATCGTGCATCCTCGTCCCGGATACACTCATCCACTACCGGGATAAACTCCAGCAGCTTGTCCATGAATTCACCTTGATACTGGGAGAGGTTATTCACCTCTCCCACACGGACATACTGGATCAGGAGATTCAGGAGAATACTGTGGTCATAGTATTTCTGATCGACCATATACTGAAGATCTGGAACCGTTTCGGAATAGCGCACGTTATTGAGTGCAATGCCGCGTGCGAACCGGCCTGGAAACGCAGCGGTCATTCTAGCATCCACATAGCCATCCTCCAGAATATTTTCCAAGGTCTTTGCGGTTTGAAAAATAGCTGTGAGCGGCACATCATCCAGTTCGTCCAGAAGTGCCTTTTGGATCTCTTCAGCATAGAGTTGCTGTGTGCCGTCGAGGATTTTTGGCAGGCTCGGATAGAACTTGCCACGCAAAAGCTGTGTGAAGTATCGCTCCCACACGCGCCTGTCTGTATAGAGATTGTGGCCGATCTCATGACCATCCAGGCCTTCCAAACTAATCGACTTCAATTCGCGTGTCGGCATACTCTCTGTGATGTGATTGCTCACATTGAGCCAGATCCCCATTGGGCTTGTGTATGCGATCGTTTGATCTTCCTGATCCGCCACAATCGCGACAGAAATTGGCCTGCGGTATCTCTTAGTTGCTGACTCTGTGATGTCGGTCATGTATCCCCGGTACGCTCGCGATGTGAAGAATTCTTCATCGCTGATTTGGCTTTTTCGCTCCAGGATCCGTTTCCGAATCTCTCGATGGGATGCTCGCATCAGCTGACACCCCCTCAAGCACTGACACACACGACTTCTTGGATCAGGTCGTGGAGCGCACCCTCCAGCTCATCCGCAAGTTCTGCGGAGTTTGCGTTCTGGTGGTACCATAGGAGCCGATCACCCATACCATAGAGTCGGATGATCAGAGGCACCTTGCAGCAGGACGGGTAGACCATAGGGATGACGCAGGTCTCGATGCCGGAATACGCAAACACGATATCCAGCACATGTGAGATGTACGCCGCGACACTTTGTGGTGTGGCAGCATCCCCCTGTGGCCGTTCATCTTCCAAGCAGGAGACTGCAACTGCAACAGCGCATCGGAAGCAAATCATTTCGTCGTATTTCATACCTTTCACACCTCACAATTCATCTCATATACTGTTTCTCTAAGCAGGTCGTGATCAAATCCGCCCGATTCTCCGGATCCGCAGAGGCGGAAGCGATGATGGTCGAAAGTGCCGATTCATACGGGTCCTTTGTAATCATGGTAGAGAGAACCCAGGCTTTTAACTCACGCATACCGCAGCTGCCGTCGGTGATCATCGTCTGCCGACAACGTGATGCGATGTCCTGTACAACAAGAGCCATCTTCGTCGTCTCCTGTTCGTCGGTGTAACCTGTGACATTCATCACACGTTTGACCATAGTGGCGATGTCCGGTGTCTCAATGTCGTAGATCAGATCCATTCTGGAAATAACGCTCTGGTTGACATCCTTACACCCCGCGTAATCGGAGTTGGTTGTTACAATGATGACCGTGTCTGGATGCCGTTCCACCCGCTCGCCAGTGGGAAGCGTAATGGCCTGGCAGTTATCCAGGAGTGAGTTAAGGCCCACCAGCACGCCAGGATTGGCGATGCAGGAAGGTTCCTGGATTTCAACCAAGTATCCATGCCGAATCGCCTCTAAAAGTGGCGTATCCACATAGCGGATCCGCTGCCCGTGCTGCTCTTCTTTTTGAGCCAGGCGCCCCACTGCGATCTCAATGAGTTTGGCCAGTACATCATCTTCCGTCTTCATGTCATCATAGACACCAGTGAGTTCCTCATAGACAGAAGGTGGATGCATGATGATGTCCGAGATCCTCGGGAGTTCGCCGCCGGCATTGCTCTGTTCTGCTATCCCACTCGTGTCGGGTATGAACTGGCCAATCAGATCGGAGATCTCCGTATTTGCACTGCAAGTCATGAGTGTATACGGGAGATGAAGTCCTGCTGCTATGGCCTGTGCTCCCATCGTCTTGCCGGTTCCAGCAGGGCCACGAAGCAGGAAATTCCGCATTGGCTGACTCGACTGAGTGGTCATCTTCGCGTGTTCACACACGCGCACGACCTCATGTGGGATTACATACCAGTCAGGCAATTTGGGTACCATTGCCTCTTCGCGGGCAGTCAGTTGCCGCTGCTTCAGCACGTATTTCCCAGCAAAGTCATTGAGGTTTACTGTGGGTGTCGTGACAACATGACTGGATCCCAGCTTCAAAATGCCGAACTCACCGTATGTGGCGCCAGTGGGGGAATAACTTCCCTTATCCAGTGCCAGTGGTGAGATCGCAGCAATGTTTCCCGTCGTTGGAACAGCCAGCTTAACCCCAGCTTGTCCAACCTGCGTGGCCGACTCGATCCGGCGGTAGATGTTGTCGCAAAGCCGTAATGCACAGTCAAATGCGATATCCATATCCGGCCAACCGTTCTGCATAGAATCCTTGAAAACAGCGAAGTTATCTTGGAACTCTTCCTCTTGTTCGAGAACGGGCATCAGGCAGAAAAAGAGCGCGGAGCCAGATCCATTCCCTGGGCCCACCGTGTAGGCTTTCGGGGTGTCGCTTCCATCCTCAAACTGACTGGCGATAAACTTTCCCGTATTGGGGTTGAACACAACGCAGTCGGTCTTGTTGGCTGAATGGTATTCCGCAATCCTGAAGTTTTTATCCTGGTGCCCGATGGCGCCAAGCCCATCTGTGTTCTGGCCCTTTTCGGAAGCCAAAACGAGATTTGCATACGCTAGCAGAGCGCGGAGCGATGGCGCGTGTAAAGTGGCTTTCCTGAGGCGCCCGGCACAGTTATAGCGGGACAAACCGGTGTCGTGCATTCCGGAGTATTTCGGATCATCGAATGGTTCCGGCAATGTCAACTTAAATGTCCACGATTCAAACAGTTTTCCTCTTGCCATAGTTCTTTGACCTCCAATATGTGCATTACCATGTGAGCAGCAGCCCTTCCGTTTGGATGGAAGCGGTGATCTCATCCTCGTTCAGAAGATGACAGAAGTCATCCCAAACCATCCTGGGCGGGAAATCCTTCAGGAGCTCCACAGATTCCTCCTGGCCGGCGATCTCGATGACAACTTCCCCATTGTCCTTGACAAGGAGCCGTTTATGGCCCTGGGTATTCAAGTCATCGATCATCTGACAGAGAATGCTCTCGCCCTGAGTCTGATACCACGCCTTCACATCCATACGTTCCAAAAGATCCTCTTGGGCCAGATCGTCTTTGGATGCCAGTTCCATCTCTGCCGCATCCTTCAGAGGGATGGCTTGTAGCATAGTGATGGTGAGCCTGCCTTCAGAAGACAACACCACTTCCCCGAAATTAAATGGGTCGGTATTTGTTGTCCGAATTCGAAAGCGCCCGCCCTGGCATAATTCCGCTGCCTCTGGCCGTTTCAGCCAAAGCCAGGAAACCATCGGGTAACTGGCTTTGAGCTGTTCCGTGATCCGATAGTTCACCTGGCGGATCAGGAACAAATCACTCTGCGTGGCCTGCGATGCCGACTGATTGACAGGTACCTCTTGGATAGCCGCCCTGGACTGCGATGGTGGTGGTTCAGATGCCTTTGGGTGGATCGCCCTCCTGTGTCGCATCCATTGGATTGAGTTGTCAACACCATGGAATGACAAAATAAACAACCAGAAGAGGACAGATGCGACCGCAAGCCAATGGAGTGCCGGGAATTTGAATATCGCACTCAGCATCATGGTGGGTGCCACCAGGTATTTGAAGAGAGTAAACAGCTTTATTCGACGAATAAACGCCATAGAACCATCATCCTTTCCATATTCAATTTGTCTGGAAAACAGAAAAAGCGGGACTGCAAGTACTCTCAAACTCGCAGTCCCGCCTTATATGTTCTGTTGTTCCGTCACAGCGGCAAATCGTCTTCGTCGCCAATGGTACTCTCCGGATGAACCGTGCCTTTGGGCCGATTACTCGGAGCAGGCACCTCTGAGTCATCTTCGCCTTTCGGCTTGCCCCCGATGTAACCCCAGTCGAAGAGTCCGACATCCAGCGAAATGCGGATATCGCCATTCTTCGTCTGGTATTCGCGGGGATTGAAGGAACCCGCCACGTGGATGAGGCGCCCCTTCTTCAGGCCGGCCTTGCTGACGCGATTGGCAATAAACTCGTTGCCGGTACAGTTGTAGAATGCAGCGTTCTCAGATGCTCCAAACTGGTTGTTCACAGCTAGTCTGAAGGTTACGAATTTACGCTGATCCTTGCCCTCCCGCATCTCCGGTTCATTGACGACTCGCCCGATGAGATTGATTGTTGCGTTTGACATGATCGACATTCCTTTCTTCTGGTCTTAGCCAGATATATATTCCAAACACCAAAACCGGTGATTTGGTCAAATAAAAAGCAGCCATGTGAAGTTGGACGGCCGCTGCCCCAACCACACTAAGCTGCAAAGCGCCTTGAGTCACTTGCTCAAAGGCTCACTGCTTAATCAAAACTCCAACTGGAGAAGACATTTTCTAGTAAGAACACAGTAAGCATAGCATGAGCCAAGCGCAACCTCTATAATACCAAAATCTACTTGCAGTTCAGTCGAGGATATCATATCCGAGCAGAGTCCGTGCGGGTATGAGTTGGTCAGGCAATGAGGCAAGTGTGACCTGGTCATCCGTACCGCCGATATATAGGCGGTATGTGGCGCCGGGCGTGAGTGTGTTCTTTCCGGATATCATGATTCTGTGTTCGTGTTGCGCCATATCTGTAAGGACCAAGAGATGCCGATTTCTCAGTGGAACTTTCCCATCTGAGCACACGATTCCTTCAAGAACCTCATAATGATGCTGTTGGACGATCCGATACAAGCCCCAAATCTTTAACCCACCTAAGACACCCACAGCAGCCGTCAGGCATAGGAAACTGTGATCCCGGCTGACAATACCCCAAATCAGTCCAAATGCCATAATCCCACAGCTCATCAGGGTAGTTTTCAATAAAGTCCTTTGAATCGGAATTGGAATCTGTTTCATAATACTCCTCCTCATTCATGACATAAAAAAGGAAGAAGGCGGTAGCCGTCCTCTTCCTCATGTTTTGGTTTTCACTTTAGGTGTGTGCGGATCCAATTGAGCAACTCCTTTTCAGTGGCTCGATCGTCAGCAACCGCGATAAACATATCAGCCAACTCACCGGACACCAGCTCTAAGTAGTATCCATTCCACTTCAAAAGAAGTTGTACCATCATGGCACCAATCCGCTTATTGCCATCAAGGAAAGCATGGTTGGTAGCCAGGCCATAGCCCAGACGGGCGATCTTTTCCACATCGGAGGGGAAAAGGTCTTGACCGCCAAAGGACTGCATTGGTGCCGCTACTGCGGATTCTAAACAGCTGCGATCGCGTAGCCCGTCAATTCCACCGCTCTTCTGAATGATTTTACTGTGAATGAGGATGATATCCTCCACGTCAATCCAGATCATTCAGCCATCCTCTTGTAGTCATCCGCAAACTCTGCCAATAACTGCTCTGTATCCGCCAGCATCTTCTCTCGTGACAGAGACGTAGATTGTTCCTGTACAGTTACAGGAAATGGCATCCCCTTCGCCCGCACAAATGCGTTGGCGAAGATGTTGAACGCAGTGGAAGTTGTCATCCCAAGCTGATTACAGATCGTGGACATCTGAGCCTTCACCTCAGAATCCATGCGAAAAGTCATATTCGTATCCATTATGCAGGCCTCCTTTGCACGACTATTATATTACACATTATGTGCATTTGCAAGCCGGCATATCAAACAGATGAGGACTCAACAGGGGATTTCCAGAATGACTTGCCGCCCAAGGTAGAGATTCGACACTGCCTCCAGCACCGGATTGGTATTGGTAGAGTGGAACTCTTCGTTGGCAATATGCTTCTGTGTGGATGTATTGTCGGCATAGATGCCGGCGATCACTTTCTCGGATGTGCTTACATCTGTGATGTTTCGGTCAAAGCACCTGACCAGCTCCGCTGTGCTTAGAGGTGTCTGCTCAATGAGGCTGAGGATCCTATGCTCGGTATCAGTCAGTTTGCGCGACCGGGCTGCCGTTAGGACATCGGTAACAGGGAGTTTACCCTTGGCCAAAAGTCGCAAGATACACCAGGCCTTTTTGGGTGGGGCGATCCGGTATGGAACCACAAAGGCATCTGCCAGCATCCGATAGAGGGCATCAACGCCGGTATAACCGATACCGGAGATGATCAGACGCCGTTTGATAAGCATGGACAGCATCTGGTCAAAGTCCGGTGCCGGGCTTGACTGATAACTCATGACAGCAGTGTATGCCTTCTTCAGTTCATCGTAGGTCATCACCTCCCAGAGCAAACTGCTCCAGATTGCAAATTCCGGAATGGAGATTGGGTGATACTTCCCAAGTTTCTGAATGTATACGCTTTTCTTTCCGTTCTCTACCTTCACACGATAGCAGCCAATGGCAGCATAAAAGGTAATCATCAATACCCCTCCCACTTTATCGTTCTATTCCCTTATACGCCATGGATGTTCTTGGAACAACAAATCAGTTGAGAGCGGCAATGAGTGTCGGTTCCTGCATCAGCTTCATACGTGCTCTGGATATCCAAGCGTTGACATTATTCACAGTGGTCCCATAGTGCTCTGCAATTTCCCGACTACTGTAGCCCAGACATTTTAGTTCCAGAGCCTCTATCCCACGCTTGGCGATACCTGTGTATCGCGCCTTACATCCAGAGACCACTTCTGCAATCTGAGTACAGGTGATTTCGGAATCGATATCGTAGTCCACACTGAAGTGCCGCAGAGAAATGGATTCATTGTCTGGTTCGGTGGGGAGATCGGAATGAGTATTCATCAACCTGTTATGTTTCCGACAGTAGTCGATTATCGCGTTGTAAATAAGTACAGCGGCAAAAGGAGAGAACTCACCCCTGGCTGGTGTGTACCGCATGGCAGCGTGGCAGAGCGCCTCGCAGCCAACAGAGTAGAAATCATCAAAGGTGAGCATCACACTACCGTTCACCTTAATGCGTTTCCGGATGACTTGAGTGACCAGATCCAGATGTTCCAAAACCAAGTCGCGCTGGTAATCTGTCATGATATTCATCATCTTCATAACCTCCTTCAGCTGGCGCGTGCATTTCGTTGCAGCACGCCCTCACATTTTTGGATTAACTGTTCACAGCGATACTCATTGAAGTGGCCAATGTGGGCATCGCGGAGGGGAATGCAGAAGAAATCAGCCATCCATCGATAAGCCTGCTGACGGGACATCACCCCGGTCTTCCAAATCTGATCAAAGCTCCGATGGGCGACGATCCGAAGATGCCGCAGATCCCCATTGGCCAGCGGACCCATGGGCTGCTTTGTCCCCGGACACGCCCGGACATAGGACTCGCAGCTGGGGAAGTTGCGGCATACATACAGTTCACCCGCAGCACTTTCATCGCCGTAGATCTCCGATGCCGGCCGCAGGTCGGCGATTGCCCCGCAATACGGGCAACGGACTGGCTGCGTCCGCTTCTCTTTCTTTCGTTTCATTTCATGACCTCCAATCTTTTTCTGTCTCTATTCTTCTTCCTCCCATCGCTTACCCTCTTATCTCCCGTCGCCACCCCGAATTTCGGGGTTTTTGGAGCTCAAAATGGGGGTTTTTGAGGGTTTTCAGAAAAGTTTACAAAAAGTTCATAAAATAAATGGGAGAAAAAGAAATCAACCGCCCTGTTTAGGGCGGTTGAAGCAATACGATAAGTGTGATAGAGTACTGATTATAGGACTGCATAGGGGATAGTATAAGGCATATAAGATAGCATTCACGAGGAGGGTATAGATATGGACATATCAAAAGAGACGTTGCAAAAGATAGCAGCTGCTAATTCCGCAAATCCTTATGCTGACATTACACCTTATGAAATCAATGTCGGTATGCCCATCATACACTACTCTGGTTTTTTCACACAGCCGGGCGAATGCATTATTTATGCAGCGCCTGCTCAGACCTTCAAAGACAAAAACCAAGTGGTTGGTTATACAGGAAAGTCTGCCGGTGTAAGTTTCCGAGTAGCAAAAGGCGTCTCCATACGTACAGGGAGTTCTGGCGGTAAGCCCATTCGAGGAACAGTTCGCGATCACAACTATGGTGACTTAATTATTACCAATAAGAGGGTCGTGTTCGTTGGCAAAGATGACTCTTTTGATTTTTCCATAGAGAAAGTGTCCGCTGTTAAAATTCTGGACAAGCAGAGTTTCGTTCTACAGTCTGGTAGGACAGCGAAGAATATAGCCATGGATCCAGCAATCATTGCATATGCCGCTGGGTTTATCAGCTACATTCAGAAAGAACTGGCTGCCGGAAATGATGTGTATAAAAATCATCAAGTTGCTTTGACTTCAGAGCAACTTGCATACTGTGATACGATTCGTCAAGAATGTTCCAAGATTCGTTTGCCGAAGAAAAACAAGAATGGATGCCTATGGACAGTTGTAAAGGTGCTCTTTGCTCTCATTTTTCTTTTATTGGCAATTTCTTTTATCGTCTCAATTATCGGTGGCGGTGGGGATTCCGTTGATGGCAATCAGACCTCTGGCACCATTACGGAGTATGCTGTAGCAGATCTGATTTCTTTTGAAAATCACCCCCGCATTTATGATAGCTACGCAGAGGCACAAGCCTTCTACGACAGCATTGGTGACAGCAGAGTCGCAGTAACAGATATACCAAAGAAGGCTTCCATGGAAAGAAACCTTCAAACCGTTTATGACGACGATATCGTGCTGTATATGACACAACACTCTACAAACCAGGAGTATGTGGGAACAATTGAAATCAATATCTTCGATAAAGAACTCGCAGCAGATATGAGTGTTGAACGCGCGGCTGATATAGTTACCACTTACCTGCCAACTGATTTCTTTGAATACTATGCATCGGATGCCTCGTACGTTTATGAAAATGACGGTACGAAGTCTTACACCTATTCATGTCGATTGACGGATGAAGGGGTCGAATATCACAATTCCGTTGCACCACAGTATTCGTACTATTTTTTCATCAGAATTGTTGAATACGCTGACGGTGAACATTGGAAAATATATACCGGTTACAGTGCATATGGCGACAAGGACAAAGAGTGGATTGAAAAGTATGCCCAACCTTGGGATGCCCCGTTCCAGAACTAATCATGTAGTTTTCCAAAGCGCATTCGTTTCCCAGCATAAGCTGTCGAGAGGGGGAGTTTGGAATGGCGAGGTCGCCGTACCAGAAGCTGAAGCCGCTGTATATCATGAACTACCTGCTTCAGAACTCAGATGAGGATCATCCGGTTACAATGAAGCAAATCGTAGAATACCTGGATGCCCAGGGGATCAGTGCGGAGCGTAAGAGTGTCTATGACGACTTGGAGGCGCTGCGGGTATTTGGTCTGGACATCGTTCATGTGGAGGCGGGCCGATTTCAGGGGTACTTTGTTGCAGAGCGCAGTTTTGAGTTGCCCGAGTTGAAGCTGTTGGTGGATAGTGTCCAGTCCTCGAAGTTCATCACACATAAGAAGACCGCGACTCTGATTCGCAAAATCGAGAAGCTGGCCAGTATCCACGAGGCACAGCTGCTTCAGCGCCAGGTCTATGTGAAGAACCGGATCAAGACCATGAATGAGTCGATCTACTTCAATGTCGATGAGATTCATAACGGCATCTCACAGAATAAGAAGATCCAGTTCAAGTACTTTGAGTACACCATCGAAAAAACACGCCACTTCCGCAAGGACGGCGCATTCTATGTGGTAAGTCCCTATGCGCTGACTTGGGATGACGAGAACTACTATATGGTCGCATATGACAGCGAGGCGGGAATCATTAAGCACTACCGGGTCGATAAGATGACGGAGATCTCTGTCATTGAACAGGCTCGTGACGGCAAGGAGGCCTTCGAGTCGCTCGACATGGCGATGTACGCCCGAAAAGTCTTTGGCATGTTTTCCGGTGAGGAGGAGAGGGTCAAGCTGCGCTTTGAGAATCACCTTGTCGGCGCTGTACTGGATCGTCTGGGGCGTGAAGTCATGATCATCCGGGATGGTGATACTCATTTCACAGTCAGCGCCGATATTGTGGTAAGCCCGCAGTTCTTTGCATGGGTTACTGGATTTGGGACATCTGCGGAGATTATCGGTCCCGATAAAGTTGTTGCAGAAATGGCAGCCCATATCCGGTCGGTCGCGAAGCTCTATGAGCGTTCCGATAAAGAAGCGGACAAGTGAAAGAGGGATTATGGAATGGATATCAATACAGTCAAGGGGGCCATCCTTGGCGTCGTAGTTGGGGATGCGCTCGGCGTGCCCGTAGAATTTATGAACAGAGAAGAACTGACCGCATGTCCGGTAACTGGGATGCGGGAGTATGGGACCCATGATCAACCTGCCGGCACATGGTCTGACGACAGTTCCATGACACTGTGCCTGATGGAGAGCCTCACCCACGGGTTGGATTACGGAGATATGGCCTCTACCTATCTGTGTTGGGCGGATGATGGGTACTGGACGCCACATGGCGAGGTGTTTGACATGGGGCGAGCCACACGAGAGGCACTGGTCAAGTACGCGCATCATGTTCCTGCCCTGGAGTGTGGCGGCGATGGGCAATGGGATAACGGCAACGGATCTCTAATGCGCATTATGCCGCTTGCACTATACCTGCATGAGACAATGGGCCCGTGCTGGAACGATGAGATGGATGCGTATGAGATCATACATAACACTTCACGCATCACGCATGGGCATCCTATCAGCTTAATATCTTGCGGGATATACTGTTCCATCTGCAACGAAATTCTGAGAGGCAACAATTTGGAAATGGCGATCTACAATGGCTCAGAGAAGGCCAAAGCCATTTATGCAAGACGGCAGGAACTAGCTGTGTTCCTCCCGGAATTTCAAAACATCACAATCCACACGCTGAAGGAACTTCCCATGGGCTCAATTCGAGGCAGTGGGTATGTACTCGACACCCTGGTATCTTCGCTGTGGTGTCTGCTGCACACCAATAGTTTCAGAAGTTGTGTCCTTCAGGCAGTGAATTTGGGCGAAGACACGGATACGGTTGGCGCCGTCACTGGTGGCCTGGCCGGCCTCTACTATGGACTGAGTGCAATCCCAGAAGAGTGGATCTCTGCTCTGAGCCGCCGGGATGACATTGAAGCGCTATGTGAGCGATTCCATGAGGAATTGAACTGAATCATATACAATGCTAGTGTCTTGCCATCGTGTATATGTTTCGTAAATGGGAGGACATGATAATATTGAGGAGGCATCTATATGAGTGAAAAGTCAGAGGATCGTAACCTTGCCGAGTTGGAACGCGTACTGAAGATCATGGAGCCCTATATCCAATCCTGCCCGCTTTATGATGTTGTGCATTCGGATAAATTTGGTTATCTTCTCATTGCCATGCCGTCAGCTGAGGTGATAGATGATGCCGAGGTCATACAATTGGAGTGCGCTGAAATGCTGCTTCATGAGCTTTTCACAAATCTATGCTATGATTTTATGGAGCAGGAAGGTCACTGTGTGGATTATACAGAAGCGACCGCATTAGAGCTCCGAGAACTGAGGGTATGGATACGCCCCTTCCTGGATCAGTTACCCGAGTATCAGCACATTCTTGACGAAATCCTCTCGGAGAAAGAGTGACACACCTATAAATGAAAAATGGCGGAGCCCGTTTGAGTGGGCTCCGCCATTTTCAATATTAGACGTCGATTGGATTTTGCTGAGGGTCCATAGCGAGTGTCACACTCTGCATCAGGTACTTGCTGCGGCTGACTCCGCACGAATACCCTCACCCAGGTAGATCTCATAGGCGACATCGTCTCCATAGGTATCCTTCAGTGATTGCTCAATGGTCTTGAGGCTATCCATGAGATGCTGCTGCTCCTGGGGTGTCAACTTCTCCACACGGTAGTCATGTGCATGGATCTTGATGTAGAAGTCGTAGAGGTCGGTATCCAGATAATCCTGGACACTGACTTCGTTGGCGGTAAACCATGGTTCCCGCGCCAGCTGGTCATAGAATTCAGGAGGTGGGTTACCGTCATGATAGGAGATATCCACTTCCAGACACTCTGCCTCTGCAAGTGGCAGGACGGCTTCCAGTACATCACCACTTACCTCCGCAGCTGCCACAGCAAATGAGATATCCATGAGTTCCAGGGTGAGAGCTTGTCTCGTGGAGTACCGCATGGGGTCAAACCAATCTCTACGATCATGGTTAATCTTCAGAGTGTGGTCGGTGATCGTCCAGGCCTCTTTTTCGCCATCCCGGTTGGTAAAACCGATATTCCAGTTATGATAGGTTCCTTTTCTTTCACTGGAATAAAGCGGGTCGCTAGCGTGGTAGTAGACCTTGTACATTCGACTGATTTCTGCTTCCGAGGAGATCAATTCCCAATTCCCTTTCCCAAAGAACTGGTCGAACTCGCCTCGGAAGCGCAGTGGCCACGATTGCATATAGTAGGTACCACCCAGTACAGCTGCTATGACTAAGATGACGGAAATCAGGATTCCTATCTTTTTCGCCTTACGCATAGTTTCCCTCCTTCGCAGGTCACGCTGCTATTAGGACTATCGTCCGCAGCAGTTTTTATATTTTTTCCCACTACCACAGGGACAGGGCTCATTGCGACCGATCTTCATTCGCTTCGCATTCCCTCGTTCTGGCATCGATTGACAGAAGAGTTCGTCGGGCGTGTGGCCCTTATTCGACCAGAGCCGGGTCGTATTTGCCATAGCTGTATATCGATCCAAAAACGGCTGCACCTGTGACTCATGCAGTTTGATATGATGGTCATCCAGCGCGTTGAAGACCTCAGACACACTGCTTTCGGAAGCAATCACAAAGTACAAATCCGTGACCACCTGTTTAGCCATAAGGATAGGCAAATGCGCTTCCTTCACGATAAAATCCTCTAGGGCCACTACCTCTGGTGTCCGCTCATAGTAGTTCCAATTGGCGTATCGAAGCAGCTCTTCCTTGTCTGGTATGTACCTCGTTTTGCCTTCGGTGCGATCCAGCAGGTCCGTCACACCCTCAAAATCGTCCTCAGCAAAGTCGCTGACCATCAGCAGCCCATGCCAGATACAATAGAGCTTTTGCACCACAGAATACTTGAGCAGCACGGAAACTGTCTCTTCCAGATCAGTTTTCTGCGCATTCTGGATGTTGAAGATTTCCACAAACTCATCTAGAGGAAGTGCCCCATAGAGATTGGTTGTGGCCCTGGCATAGTGATTCAGCAGATCGTACCGTTCCTTCCGCTCGTGGATGCCACCATCGCACAGTCTGTGATACACAGCTTGGATCTCATGAGGCATAACCAACATGGTCAGCCGCTTGTTCTCATAAGTGGGAAAGATGTAGGCCAAGTCGAGAAGGCCATTGATGCTGTTTAGCTCCAGTTCCGTTGGCGGGCAGATCCCGGTGACGCACATCTTCTGGAAATCCCGCCACATGCCATCATTCATGACATAGATGAGCTCCTCCATGCGACCGGGTTCCACCAGGGCCCGGCCAACTTCACCGATCAATTCCTGCTTACGCATTTTGGCACTGCCTTGGACATAGTAGTTTCTCGCCAGTTTCTTGAGGTCTTCTACGCATTTGGTTGTAAGTGCAGAATCCAAGGCGCGAAGATCATTAGCTGTGTATCTCATTACGGTAGTCCTCCCGTGTTTCCCACACATGGGGTTCCTATTTCACCCAGTTTATCATAGGACATGCTTCCTATCAAGAAGTGAATCTATCCATTGACAACAACATCATCTCCGCATATAATGTATGTAAATAAATTAAAATATTTACATATGAGAGGAGGGCGACGTGATGGCTGAGGTTGATTACAAGGCATTGTGTGAGGAGATATTTGGGACTGCGGATGCAGGGAAGATCCGTGCGCTGGCTACTCAGTGGAAGAAACGGAATGCAGGGCGTAAACGGGTGCTTTCCAAAGCAGATTTGGATGAGATCGATACCATGCGGCAGGAAGGTGCAACGGTATCGCAGATTGCCGAGCATTTTGGGGTAAGTCGGCCAGTCGTCAGTCAGTATATCAATGAACGGCCCAGCAAGGACTATACGATGCGCATTGATTTCCGGCTGGGAAAGAAGACCTGTACGGTAATCTATGTGGATTTTGGACAGGAACAGATTGCAATTCAGAATCGGACAGATGATTTGCTTCACCGGGCATTCGGGGTCAATGAGGTGCCCACCTGGTCGGATTTTGAACTCTTTTTGGAGAGCAGATGCTTTCCCAAGAGTCGCGGTTATGCCAAGCAGATCGTGCAGGGCCTGGGACTCATGGGCGGCTATGATCCTCTGGAGATTGCGGAGGCCACCGGCGGCCGGACGGCAGAGGATGAGATGTATTTGACCTTCCGAACTTATCCGAAGGAGGTGCAGCGGAATGCGCCGCATTGAACTGGATACCGCACGCCAGGTGGAGCGAGCTGGTCACACCTCGAAAGGGGATCAGCCCAAATGGCTGGTGGACAACATCTGGTATAAAGCGGACCACATGGGTTATGAGAGCTTGGCGGAAATCGTAGTGTCCCGGATGCTTGCCAGGTCTTCACTGAACAACTTTGTTCTCTATGAGCCAATCGAGGTCCAGACAGAGTTGAAAGTAATGCCTGGATGCTCCAGCCGTAACTTCCGGCAGCATGCTGAGACATTGATCCCACTGGAACGGCTGCATCGAGCCTATCAGGGCGTAGGTATGGCACAGGCAGTAGGAAAGTTGGAGACGATTGAAGAACGGATCCGCTACACCGTCGATTTTGTGGAGCGAGTCACCGGGCTCTGTGGATTCGGCCGGTACCTCAGCACGATCATAGAGTTGGATGCATTTCTTCTCAATGAGGATCGGCACACCAATAACCTGGCTGTCATTCGCAATGAGGAAACTGGTAATTTCCGTCTGTGCCCCATCTTCGATCACGGCCTGTCGCTCCTGTCTGATTTGAATGACTATCCCTTGGATGCAGACGTGTATGTCTGCATCCAAAGAGTCAAGGCCAAACCATTCAGCCCGGACTTCGGTGAACAGGCAGAGGCTGCCACTATGCTCTACGGCAGCGACTTGCGCTTTTTCTTGACTGCCAGTGACATCCCGGAGCTGCTCCAAGGTTTGGATGAACTCTACGATGTCCAGACGCTCCGGCGTGCGGAGACGGTGATCCGGGAGCAGATGCGAAAATACAGCTATCTCTTCGTGAAGAAGTGATGCCACCACACCTGATTATCGGGATCACATGTGCCGCTCCACGCATCGAAGCAGCTTTTCATCAAAAGCGCCGCAAGCGCCCTGTGTAATCAGCGACCATGCCTGCTCCTTCTGATAGGCACTTCGGTATGGACGATCCTCCGTCAGCGCCACATAGACATCCGCCAGCGAGACGATCTGCGTCCAGGGCATTAGTTCAGAGCCCTGGAGGCCGTCGGGATACCCACGCCCGTCGATCCGCTCATGATGATGTAGGGCAATCTCGTAGGCATACTTCTGCATGAATGGACTGTGAAACTGGGGATGAAAATAGATGAGCATGGCGCCATCCACTGTATGGAGGTTCAATTTCTCACGCTCCTGGGCCGTGAGTCCGCCGCGCTTATTGAGGATACTCAGGGGCGTAAGGAGTTTTCCTACATCGTGGAGATAGGCGGCGTCGCTGATCAGTCGCGCTTCGCTGGCGTTAAATGTAAAGCGGGCAAGATGATCTTTCGCGGTAACTCGCAGGATATTCCGTGTAAGCTCTCGGACCATATGTGCGTGGCCAGATGGATTCTGGAATTGATTCTTCTGTACTGACTGGACCATCTGATCCACTTGGCTCTTTACTCGCTGTTGCATGTTGATGCTCCTTTGTTCATGATGATAGATTTGAAACTGCCCAAGTCGGCAGCAGGAAGGATGGTGGAATAAATGAAACGGGATATTCGGTTCAAAGTGAGAACACTGGAGGCGCCGCGTGTGGCAGTGAAGGTCCACAGAAAGGGCAATGATTTCATTGTGGATCCTGAGATACATGAGCCTGTCATTGTCGCGAAGGCTGGTACAAAGATATTCCCGCTTGAAGAACCTGATCATGTGGTTGATACGGACGGCAATTTGATTCCCGCCACAGGCAAGTTCTACTGCTCAGCTGAGACGATTGATCCATTCCACCTGATCTTCGATCTCTTCTAACGCAGCAATTCGGCTCAATATGGAAAAAGAGGGGGGCAGACTCATGGCGAGTCTGCCCCCCAGATTTGTTTGGACCGTATCCTGCCCAGTTTGGAATTTACTCTTTGATGATCAGGCCCTTGTACTCCATGTCGGGCGCAAATCGCTCGTCATGGCAGTCGATCAGCAGGTTCATGGGCAGCAGATCGCCAGACTCCATGAGGCACAAGTAGCGAACAGGCGGATACGACTCCTGACCATCCCGCTCCATACGGGCGGAGATGCCTGTGCATGGGAACACGGACCGGATGACGTTGGTGCCCTGGAAGTCCAGGCCATTGTAGTCGATATTGGTGTACCGCTCGCCGTCATCGGTGATGACTGTGCAGGTGCCATCCTCGTGGTCAATGATGACCTTGACATGGTCCAGGTTGAGGTAGATACCTCCCACATTGATGAAGTTGCGCATTGTTATGCTCCTTTCCGGACGGGCTACATGCCCGTCCTATCCGTTTGGTGATTTCTTCTTGATATGGAACTGGGACCATGGCGAATGTGCCATGGTCCCAGGCATACCCACATGGGTGTGATCTTAATACCCCGTCTTGGGCAGAGGCGTGATTGGCTGGAATCTGCGCACGATGGTGACCCAGTTGCTCATGGCCGTTTGCCATTCATTGAGATACTGGCCACCAACATCGCTTCGGTTGACGATCTGATAGCCGTTGGGAACAGTTCCCTTGACCTGGACCTGAATGCTGGGTTTGGTAACGGAAGCGAATCCGCTGGCGACAGTTCCAAACTCAAATCGGACATCCGTAACATATTCACCTTGCACCAGGCCAAGAGCGGCAGCGCTCAGCCTGACAGAATAGTTGTTTGTGGTCAGCAAGTTGCTGGCGAGCACACGGTAGTCGTTTACATTCGTCTTGAAGGTGATTCGGTAGTACAGACGCTGATTGTAGGTGCCTGTCGTGAGGCTCATAGCATTGGTGGCGTCGGTGGGAAGCCGGTCATGCCAGTAGAAATTGTTGAGTGCTACATTCGAGGTATTGGCAATGCCAGAGAAATCATACCGCATGGTCGTACCAGGCTGTACCTCATGATTGCCGGTCTTCTTGATGGTCACACCCAGCTTGGCAGGCTTATCGTACTGACTGAGCCTGATGATTTGGCCGGGATACTCGATCTCTGCCTCCATCCTCTCGCTGTTGAGCTGATAGTACGCAGGCGCGGACACCTCAGTCACATAGTAGCGGCCCAGGGGCAGCGGATCGGAAGCTGCGACACCGTGGGCGTCTGTGGTGATGTAGCCGACGACCATGCCGGATCGTGCCTGCGTGATCTCATAGACAGCACCTTTCAGTGCAGCGCCGGCAGGTGTTCCTGTGACGGCACTGGCCTCTTCCGCATATTTCCGCACCTGGATTTGGCCAGTGATAGCTGTATTCTCCCAGGTAATCTGCGCGCAGTGGCCGCGCTTTACATAGACGGTCTTGTACTGCTCGTCCAGGATGTACCCTTCAGCGGTCTCCAGTTCACGCAGATAATACTTGCCGGGAATCAGTTCGTCATCAATCAAGATGTACCCGTCCTGGTCGGTCTCATATTCGCCCACAGGGTTCTTGCCGGCATCGTACAGAATGAACTTGACGCCATAAATGCCTTTTCGGGTATCTGCGTCGATCTTGTGGATCATAATCGAGGACATACGCTGGTTGGTGATCTCCAGAGTAGCTATCTCTCCATCCTTCACACAGATATAAGCGGGGGTATCATCCAGCTGGTATCCATCAGCCGCTTTGAGTTCGGTCACCTGGTACCAGCCGCTCTCGGCCTCGGGCAGCGAGATAACACCGTTACGATCTGTGGTATAGGTGCCGATGATCTCGCCATTCATCTTTCGCACCTCGAATTTCACACCCTTGATGCGGGCGCCGGTATCTTCATCGGTCTTGATGATCTGGAGGCCGCCAGAGGGCGTGTTGTAGAAGGTCAACGTCTGGGTATCATCTGCTCGGACCACCACGGTCTGGCTGCGGGTGCTCTCGTCGATGAGATAGCCGTCCGGAGCCTGTACCTCGGTCACGACGAGTGTGCCGGTAATGCCGCTGATGATGATTTGGCCATTCTTATCGGTCGTATATAGCCCGTTGCTGCTCAGTTTTCCACCCTCGGCATCCACAAAGGAACCATCGGCATAGGTGATTTTGAACTGAGCGCCTTCCAGCGGCTTCTTGCTGGCTGAATCGAGTTTATGGATAATGAGGCCCCCCAGCGGCTGGTTTCGGAACTCAAGGGTCATGGTCTCATTTGCCTTGATCTTGATGGTTTGAGGCGTGTCATCAAGCAGATAGCCATCCTTAGCTCTTGTCTCCTTGACAACGACCGTCGTTCCAGGCTCCAAGCCGTCAATGCGGATGGTGCCCGCACTGTCGGTAACGAATTTCCCGTTGGAGTTGCCAATGACACCGCCGTCGCTGTTTGTCACGAGGAATTCGACATCAGAGATAGGAGCCCCCGTTACCGCATCCTTTTTCGTGATGAGTAGGGATCCCATTTTGTCATTCCCAAAGACAACGGTGATGACATCCTGATCCTCTCCACTCAGATAAACGGTCTGGGCGCTGTCGTTGATGACATACCCGTCCGGCGCCGAAATCTCCTCGATTACATAGGTTCCGGCCTTCAAGCCAGTGAGCACGATGGTGCCATTGGAACTGGTCTGACGTTCCGCAATGATGGTGCCGCCAGTGCCGCTCGTTCCACCCAAGAATCGGATGCGGAACCATGCACCTTCCAAGGGAGCACCGGTATCTGCATCTACCTTCTTGATTACAATGGCGCTGAGCGGTGTATTCTCAAAGGTGAGGGTTTTCTGCGTGCCGGCCTTGATATAGCACTCCTGGGTTGCCGGCTCTTTGATTGCATATCCGGATGCCGGCTCTAATTCAGTGACTCGGTACCAGCCGTCACGAAGGTTGTCCAACTTGATTTGGCCGGCCTCATCCGTATAGTAGGTACCCAGATCATTGATTTCGCCTTCAAATGTGTCATTGCTTGCATAGGTGACCTGGAATTTGGCGCCCTTAATAACATCGCCAGTGATCGAATCGATCTTCAGAATGGTCAGGCCAGGCTTGGGGTAGTTCTGGAAGCGGACGGTGGCCGTGCGATTCGGCACTAGGGTGATAAGCTGATGCTCCTTGTTAATGAGATAGTTGTCCGGTACAGACTGCTCCCAGACCTCATATACGCCGGGATCCAGCTTCTCGATGAGTGCTCTGCCATCTGCATCCGACTTCACAGTGGTGAGTGTGGAGGAATCTACCTTCTTTACGGTAAATGTGACACCTTCCAGCGGAGCACCAGTTACCGCATCTGTTTTGATGATCTCCAGGTTGGGTTTACGATCGTTGGAGACTACCAGCTCGCTCACCTGGCCTGGGAAAAGCTCGACATGATACTCTGTTGGATCAATCACGAACCCTTCCGGTGCCTTAGTTTCACGGACGGAATAAATGCCGGGCTCCAGGTCGGAGATGTTGATCTCCCCGTTGGCGTCCGTCACACGGTCGAGGTAACGAGTGCCATCCGCAATGCGTGCAATTCGGAACGTGGCGCCGCCGAGTCCATTGCCAGTGAAACTGTCCAACTTGACCAGGCGGAAGGCCGGCCGCCTTGTGTTGGTGAATACGAACTCCGCATTCTCATTGCCATTGATCTGGATCACTCGGGTGGCGTCATCAATGAGGAAGCCATCCGGTGCGGCCAGTTCCGTGACCAGGTATGCCCCAGGCTCCAGATTGGTCAGGTCTATCTCGCCATTTTCGTCAGTCACATATTCCTTGGAAAATGTGCCGCCAACCTGCTCAATACGGAACGTTGCGTTAGGGAGTGGTTTAAGGCTGGTGGCATCCAGCTTTATCAGGTGGATGCCTGGTTTCTGTGCATTGAAGAAGATGAGCTGAAGAATGCCATCCCCGCCCTCCAGCTCAATTTGCTGCGGGGTGGAATTGATGATATGGGATTCGTCTGTTGCGACCTCTTTGACCAGGTAGGTGCCTGGCTCCAAGTCAGTCAGGAGAATCTCACCGAACTGGTCTGTCTTATACTGGCCGATAGACTGCCCATCTTTGAATACCTCAAAAGTGATGTCGGGCAGTGCCTTCTGGGTCTTGCTGTCATATTTCAGAATACGAAGGCCAGGCTTCTCTTTGTTCACGATGGGAATGCTGACAGTGTCGCCGGAGATAACTGTCTTGGTATAGACCGTTTCGTCTTTTAGATAACCATCCGGACTTTCAATCTCAACAATTCGATATGCACCAGGCGGAAGTTCGTCGAATATGGCCACGCCGGCGGATCCGGTCTCCTCCGTGTAAGTTGCGCCGGACTCAATGTGCTCGATCTGGATGACTGCACCAGCCAACGCCATACCAGTATTGGAATATTTACGGACTTCCAAAGTGCCATATGGGTCATTTTCGAAGGTCAGTGTTGACTGCTCACCGTAGACGATACTGACATTCTTTGCTGGCTCTTCGCTCAGCAGGTATCCTTGGGGCGCGGTGCGCTCGTAAACTGTATAGTTGCCTGCCATCGTGAGGGGGATGACAATTTCACCTCTGGAATTGGTTGCAAAAGTGCCAACGGTTGCACCTTCCGGGTCCACGACCTCGAAGACTGCACCTCGCAGCGGGATTTCTGTTCCGGACTCCAGTTTGATAATCTTGAGGCTGGTTTCCATCGGATCCCCATCAGGTTCACTGGTATAGTTACTGTAAGCGGTCAGATTCAGCGGGATCGTGGGATCCGTATCAACCATGTAGTTCTGAAGTTTCCCATACTCGTCTGTCTCAGCGCAGGCGGCGTAGTAGACGCCATACTTGTAGACATGGGTCTTAAAGGACAGTTGAACGCTTCCAGATTCCCCATCAATGGACTCTGCCGGATATAAAACCTTAAACTTCCCGGCGTATCCATTCCCGTTATTCGCCGTGGTAATCTGGCTGATCTCGCGGTTATTCATATCAACGATTTTGGTTCCAGCAGGAACCGCAGACGGATCAGAAAAGGCGACATTGATGGTATAGTCACATACCCATGTTTCCGAAGTGACCGTAAAGATCTGCTGATAGTAATTCTGGCCGTTCACGGTGACTGGGTACGCAACATCCTGATCGACTTCAGATACGATGCCGGGTGTGAGTACCTTCGTCCATGAAGTGCCTCTGCGGTAGATATCTTTTGCTGCCGCCAAAATCTGTTGGGCACGCTGGAGTTCCACACCGGTCAGAGAGGGATTGACCTTGAGATTGTTAATGTCCCAATTGGATAACAGATAGCACCATAAAGCCATCTTGGTCGCATAATAGGCGTGGTATTTGTTCTCAAGGCCAAGTTCTTTTAGTCCACGGGTGGGATATCCGTTGGCTACGATTCCCACAACCTTCGGGTCACTGCCCCGCTCCTTAGCGATATACTTGATGCTCTCGCCTTTCGGAACAGACTGGGGAACACCGTAAATGTTATAGCGATAGGTAATCCACCTCTTTTACTGCATCCATTTGAATGCAGCAGTCAGGGTGGATTTTCCCCCGCTTCACACCGTGCATGCGACTTTCACCGCACACGGCGCTCCATCTATACAGTTGTTTTGGCATGGGAAACCAGATTTTTCCTAAATTCTTCGATTTTTCTGCGTGCCTTGGAGTCGAATTGTGTGATATCAGCATTTGGATTCAGGATTGCCTGTTGGCATTCTCTGTGCATGGACGCCAGGTTACTTACTTTGTTCACCTTGTCCAGCGGTAGGTTGGGGTCAATATGGTGGGCATATGGGGCGCTGGATATCAGCCATCCGCCGCATACCCTGCATTTCAGCCTGTCCCGGTTCAGGGCATAGGCCCGATTCATATAGAACTCGAAGTTGAAGTTCCTTTTCCATCGTCCCTGTGCCACGAGTTGAGCTGTACTGCTACTGTACATGTGATCCAGGCGGGCATTTTGCCGTTTCTTCTTTGTCCGCCTGAAGTACAGTTGCCGGCCGCGCTCTGTATATGGGGTTTCCTCGTGGTGCTTTACCGCTGGCTTTTCCCATTTGCAAAAAGAAAGTGAGGTCATTCCAATATAGAAATCCCGGTATTGAATAGAGGGTATTTTCTGCTTGTACTTCTCATGTATACGGGGCAAGTTTCGGGTCTCTTTTGCGGGTATCCATTTGCCCTTATATTGCTTCAGACGGTGCATAGCGATGCTCTGAAGCCAATGGGCATACTTTTTCATGGCAATATTGACCCAAGTGCAATTGGAGTAGTAGTTGATAAGCCCTCTTATTTCGCTGTTAATCCGGTTAATTGCAAGAATGACCTGTTCTCGGCTGTAGTTGTACGGAATATTCTTTGTTTCTTTTGCAATGGCATCCACCTTTCGCTTCAGCCGATTTCGGTCAGGAAGCGTACGTGGAATGTAACCTTTTAATCCTTTGCCTTTGACCACCTTGTATTCATATCCAAGGAAATGGATGTACTGCTTACGCAGGTCGGTTATCAGCGTTTTCTCCGGGGATAGTTCGAGTTTCAGTTCCGCCTGAAGATACTGCTGTAGCCGTTCCTTCCAACTCTGGGCATGCTCTCGACTATCTGTAATGATTACAAAGTCGTCGGCATAGCGGACGAGGTAGCCGGGTATCAAGCGGCTGCCCTTACGGAGCCCCTCCGACTTACCTTTCCAGTCTTTGTAAGGGAATCTGGTTTTCTTCTGTTCCCATTGGCTGGTTATCCATTGGTCAAGAATGTCCAGGCTGACGTTTGCCAGCAGAGGTGAGAGTACCCCGCCCTGCTGTACGCCCTTCTCATTGACTTCACATTCTCCGATAATACCAGCTTTCATCATTGCCTTGATTATTTGCAGTACCCGTCTGTCCTTGATGCCCATGTGATAGAGCCGTTTTATCAGGACATTGTGGTCGAGCCTGTCAAAGCATTTGCTGATATCTCCTTCGACAATCCAGAAATACCCCGTTCGGAATACCAGGTCAGTTACGCGGGCAAGCGCCTGATGGGTATCGCGCATCGGTCGGAATCCATAGGAGTGTTCAAAGAATTGTGCTTCCAGAATGGGCTCCAGCACAATCCGGACGCATTCCTGAACGATTCTATCCCGTATCGTAGGGATTCCCAACGGACGCTTTTCTGCCTTTCCCGGTTTATCAATATACTTCCGGCGTATTTTTTGTGGTTCATAATGCCGGAAAGCGGCCTGGATATCTTGGATTACCCATGCTGTCGGTTTTTGTAGATATCCCTTCTGCATGGTTTTGTGGTCAATACCTGGCGTCTTGCTTCCCTTGTTGGATTTGATGTTATGGATGGCTGTGATAATCGTTGCCTGTGCAGACATCAACTCGACCAGTCCTTTGAATGCGGGGCGGTTTCCTGCCTCGCGCGCCGTTCTGGCCGACTTATAAAGTGCGTCAAGTATAACACGCAGGTCTGTTTCAGATTTTGGGTAGTCGAATTGTTGTGCCATGGCCACCACCTCCTGTTTGAAACAAGATTTGGCGCTATGGTTTTAGTCAGGTTCGCCTACGGCTTCCTCGACAGACTGGTTCCATGTTCCCTGTACAGACTATGCCCCTTCGCTCCACCCCCATTACAGGGGCTTCTTCACTACTACGGGCTGCTGTCCCACGGATTTATGAGCCATTTCCTGCTCATGCGGCTGGTGTGCTAACCAACTTACGCCGTCCTGATGGCCGGTGTGCCGTCCGTGGTTCCCTTGTTCCCTGCATCCTAGCTTTTCATGGCAGTTTTAGCCTCTCCCTATGGCCCGGCTGTCATCACTGGCTGGTGTGACTTTGCCAGCGACATTCGACCATTCCTGGTTTTCTGCGGCCCACTACAATCCCAAGGTATTGAGCTGCGACAGCACCCCACATGGGGGCGGGTGGCTGTATAATCACCCTTGCGTTTACGAGCTGTTAGGTCGGGAGTTTGTCGGTCTGTTTGACATACTAGGCGTGACTGCTTTATAGCCTCTAGCGGCGTGATACCATCTCAGATATCACCTCCGCACTTTACCGAGCTTCGTACCCACCACATAGCACTGCGATGGGCACGTCGGAGACTCAGAGCTTTTGTAACCCGTCACACCGGGTCAGGCGGGAACTTCCCCCGCCGATTCAGATACAGAGTTCAGATTATTCTTTCATAATCTGCCTTGTTTTATTGCGCATTTCTACGCAGATTGTCAAGGAACAAGGCGCACCGGATTGACGCAGTATGCGGGGATCTCGAGGGTCTTACCATTGCGATCAATGTAACTGTAGTAGGTGTAGATGAGTTCTCGATTCCGTCCATTGATGGACAGGTAGTTCATAGTGACTCCGCCGTTATAGATGTCGATCTCACCGAGTGCTTCCTCCACACTGTCAGCAGCGAATGCTGCGGTAGGGAACATCCCAAGGAGCATGACAAGTACAAGAAGTGCGGAGATGATGCGTGTTTTCATGGTCATTCCTCCGTAAATAGGCGGAAGGAGGTGTGGAAATCACCTCCTTCCTAGTCAGATGAGAATAAAAAAAGCGATGTGCCATTTGGCACATCGCTTTCGAGGGTTGCATATGGTTATTTCACATAGACATAGTACTCCGTGTACCGGAATGCACCATCACAGAAGACATCCCATGACTCGAAGTAGTAGTCCCCTGGGGGACAGGAATTGAACAGTTCAGTGATTTGTTCGGAGCGCCATGGCCAGAAACTGTAGGCGTTCACATCGTTGGGGATCGACAGATACACCCGTACCAGGGGGCTGCCATCCGCCCGCGTTACCGGTTTCTCGTTCTGCCAGGTCTGGGGGTTGGCACCGATAGCATTGTAGAGCGTGTACTGCATGCGCCTGGTCTCATAGAGATTACGCATGAAAAGATATTGACGACCACCAGAGGTGAAGTGCCGGGCCTCATTTGCCGGCAGTTCCGGATTGGGAAGCAGGTTCCAGTCGCAGGTCGGCGCGGGCAAGGCCGACGTCTCCTCCGTAGCAAACATACTGTTATTGTACCTGCTCACATCCGTGATCTCATAGATGTACCCGTCCTGGCAAGTGATCTTATCACCCGCCTTGGGTACATAGCGTGCGGTGCCAGGAACCGGATCATGATTGGTGGTGAGCCCGCCATTTTGATAGCCGGCGGTCGTATCAATCTGGATGGCTGCCGTTTCCTGATTCCACTCGACACCAAAATCCACCAGTTCCGCTATGTCACGGAGCTTAAAGTAGTTGTAGCCGCCGATGTTATAGGCAGTCAACTCGACACGGGTGTCATCTACATAGATTGGCGCCTGATTGAGTGTTGCCGTTACAGTTTCCACGACGGCGGCAGCAGCTCCGGTGCCGGCGACCAGGAAGACGCCCAGCAGCAGGCCAACGATGAAATTGAGTTTTCCCTTCATACAAATCACCTCATAGACAGTATTCCAGCCCCCTCTATGAGGATGTCAGCCGGTTTTTACCGATGATTGCAGCATTGGAGTCCGCGCAGAAAGATTTCTTCGCGGGTAGTGACGTGTTCGCGCTCCAGTGCTTTCATGCGCTCGAACTCGGACTGGTTGATCATGATTCTGACTGCGATCTGCTTCGAGGCAGATCCACGCTTGGTGCGCTGTTCGCGGCTGCGGGATTTCTTGTTCATGATATGGTTCCTCCAAAATGCTTTATCGGATCTCTACCGCCTGAACACACAGACGCAGAGAGGGCTGGTTCTTGATACAGGTGATGAGTGTGATGCGGTTGTCACCCATCTCGTTGAGATAAGAGTAGTCGGTGCTGGAGATTTTAGACACGACCTTGACTTCATAGGAACGGGTGCCCTGGTTCGTCTTGTAGGTCACGATGTCCCCAACCCTGACATCCTTCAGCTCAGCAAAGTGGTCCACACCACGGCCTCTGTTGTGGCCGAACAGCCCAACATTTCCACTCCAGCAACTGCTGCCGGCATAGTGGCCTGCCCCCTTTGCCATAGAACTGTTCGTCGTATCCTCATAGACTTTGGCGTAGAGGCCAACGCGGGCAATCGATACTGTACCGATGCTACCATCAGGCTGAAGAAGTTGGGCAATGGTAACAGTAGGCTGATACTCAATATCGATAGAGCCGCCTCCGGGGAGGATGGCACTGCCGTAGTCGAGTTCTGGATAGCTGCCGCTGGATCCAGAGAGACCGTACTGTGTGCTGCTATCCAGATAGGGATTGTTCAGGGAGGATTCCAGGAAATCCTGGGCAAGTCCGTATTGGATTTCAGGGATATCGTAATCGACCTGATTGACACCGCCGTAGTTATAGCTGCTGTCATACAGATCTTCGTAGTTGGTGCTGTCGTAGTAGCCAGTCTTATCAGTGGTGCTGAACTCATAGTCTGCTGCACTTGCACTGATGGATAGGCCCAGAGTAAGGCCCAGGGCAAGGCATAGTGTCAGTGTTCTTCTCATGACTGCTCCTCCTCGTCATCGGGCGCGGAACCCACATCCACCTTGAACCAGTAGGCACCATTTACAGTACCGACAGTATGGTTGAAGGTCTCGCTGAAGTAACGGATATTGATCGTCCGACCGAACAGCTTCTTTGCAATCGCCTCATCTATTTCAATCGCGATTACGCCTTCGGGCATATTCTTTAGGCTGTCGATTCGCAGTTCAGGACGCTTCGCTCGGAGAAGGAGCCTGCCGCATTTTTCGTACTCGTTACCCTTTCCGGTTGCGGCATACACCGTACAGTTTTTACGCAGTAGCATGGAAATCAACAACACGGCTGCCGCAGCAAGCAGAACAGCAGCGAAGATTCCAACTGCGAGAACCTGAGGCGTGGGGCCTTCAGGTTCTACAATGATTTCCGTGCCTAAGTATGTGACGGTGTATTTGATACTGGAGATTCCAGATGTGCGGACTGTGCCTACATAATCAGCAGTGGTGATATAGCCGGTGGCTGTTTTGCTGTAGGCTGTACCACTATAAGCGGCAACTGCCGCATAGGTGGCAGGAACCAATTCATCGCCGACCAGTGCTGTGCTCTCAACAGACCAAGTGACATTGGAAAGGCTCAGTGTGCGGCCGTCTTTTACTACGGTTTTGTCGATATAGCTGGTATCATTTCGATCAAGGCCTGTGTAGTTCTTCGTCGCCGTCACCACATAGCTGCTATCTTTATAGCCTGCTACCTCTGTTTGGATGGTGCTGTGGTCCAGAGCCAAAGTGCCAGAGGCAACGCCGTCATCGTAGTCGATGGTCGGCTTCAGTTCAGCCAGGATTTCCTCCATATTTTTTGACGAGGTCGTCACAGTGACGGTCTCTGTGTGGAGGTTTTCTTCGCTGTAAGTCTGCTCCTCCTTGGTTGTACTGCTGTAGGCATAATGGTAGCCGTCGTACTCGAAGTCCTCTTCTACCAGATCCTCCGGATTCTGTTCGGGCAGGAGTGTATAGACCTTGATTGCGAGTTGCTGGCCATTGAGGTTCTGGTAGGTGATGTCATCAGCAACATAGTTGGCGGCACTGGCACTCACTCCAAGACCGAGGCAGAGCGTAATGGCCAGGATCAAGGCCATAAAAGATTTTCTCATAACATAGAATTTCCTTTCTTAATTGATATGGATGTTATGTCAGATTGCGCTGTACCAGATGCTCGCGTCCGTACTTGTACTCTGTGATGCAGTCGCACAAGACCTCCGTGAGAGAGTCGGGATCCAGTGATGCCGTAGTCCAAAGACACTGACGGTACATATAGATGATGCTGTTGTCTGTAAGGACTAAGCTGTGCCAGCCGGTTAAGGATTCGCTGTTGAGCTCATTGGCTGTGCGGTACATATCCTGCTCGTTTCCAGCCGCAAACAGGATTTTGTCCGCCACAATGACGGACAAAATCGGCTGCGTGCGGATCATAGATACGATAATGACGCATTCAATATCCGCATCCCTATGGATGGCAACATAAGTGTCCCCTCGCTCTTCCACAATATTGAGGCAAGCGCGGATCACCTCGCGGCAATGCTGGAGGTTTCTGTTGGTTGGGCCCTGCATGGTCATCACCTCAATCTGGAGTGCTTCTTGATAATGCGAGTTACCAGGCCGAAGGCCATGCCTTGCTCCATATCCACGCTACGGACAAGGAAACTGACAGTGTCCAATTTGGCGGGAATTTCCTTGGTACGATAGGTCATGGTCTTTGCATTGGCTCCGGTTTGGAGTCGAATGAAGATAACTCGTTCTCGGACCCCAGTGACTACGCCATAGTAATTGCTGCCGGGAACCAGTTTCTTCAGTACGGGCAGGTCAGGATTTTCACTTGCGGCCTTGACCGAGAGAGAAACAGTGTAGGCACCGGTCTCTTCATCCTGCCCAACCTCCATCACCTTCGCAACGACCAGGTCACCGGCAGCATACAGGTCGCTCACATCTGAGAACCACTGCCAGGAAAGGCTGCTTGCAGGAATCTCGGCATCCACTCCAATTGCCTCAACGGTGATTCGGTTGTTCCCAACACCAATCACACGGCAAGCGATTCGGCTACCGACTTTGACGCGGTTCGTGGCGTAGTATCGTGCCTGCCGCTGCTTCAGTGCAGCACGCCGGCTTCCGACTGCTGCACGATTGACGAAGTCAACGCCGGCCAGCATGATATCGATGGTGGCACCCAACATACGATTGAGACGGATCTGGAAGCGGATGGGCGGAGCAGTGCCTTCCGGCCAACTATCCATGAACATCTCATTACCAGGGACCAGAATGCGGATACCCTCGAAATCAACGGCGCACACGATATTGCCATTCTCCAGGGTTTCAATACCACTGACCACGCCAGTAAGGATTTTATGGGTGTGAAGGGCGCCAGAGAGAAAGTTCCATTTGACGTCCTCACTATCCTCGGGTGTGATACCACGCTCTTGATCATTGAGTTCCAGAATGTCGTTGCTATTGACACGGGAACGGGGAGATGTGCCGGTAGGAGGCGCTCGGTTCACCATGGACTCCTGCTCGGGAGTCTGCTCGGATTCCACAATCTTTTTTCTAGGGGGCATGTGCTATCCCTTCCTTTCTTTGAGAACTTCATTTAAGTTGACACTGCGGCCAATCGGCGGATCGACTGCTCTCGGCTCAGAGGGGGGTGGTGAACCTTCCGGCTTTGTCCCGGGCTTCTTTGGCGCAGAGTCAGCGGAAATGACTTTAGAGGATGGTTTAGATGAAGAAACCCGACTGGCTTTTTTCCAGTCGGGTTCATGAAGGATTGCTTTGGAACTTTTCAGTTTTTTATAGTCAGGATGCTTCGAGTAATCGAAGCGCTGTGCTCGCAGCACTTTTTGACCACGCACGAAAATCAGTTCTTCATCTGGCTGAAGGCGCTGTACTTCGTCAGGTGTTAGCAGTGGACGCCTACCAAGGGAGTTCGTCTTCCGATATTGAGGTGTGTAATTTGTGATGTGCATTGTATTGAGTTCACGCGCTTCACTTTCGACCTCTACCGATGCCGTGCCAAGACGTTCGCTGAAATAATTCGCGGTGAGCATATCGGTACAGCCGAGGAAAACTGTGGTATCGCAGGATCCCAAAATCTCTTGCCATTGGTCATCTGGGTAACGGTTCCGCATTTGACCGATATTCTGGAAAAAGACTGCCACAGATACTCCTCGGGAACGAATTGTGCTGCATTTCTTTGTGAAATCCAAAATGGAGCAGGCGTTTGGAAACTCATCCAAGATGAATTTGACCTTGGTGTCCAGAACCCCGCTCTTCCCGTATGCGTCGGCGTAACGAATAAGGCGTATGAAGAGGAAACTGAAGAATAGCGAACTCAAAAACTCGAATGTGCTGTCCTGGTCGGATATGATGCAATAGTACGCACATTTCTGCTTCCCGGGCAGCTCCAAGTCGATCTCGTCGTAGGACGTAATGCTGCGCACCAGCTGCGCCTGCATCACCTGAAGCTTGCTGCCCAGTCCGATGATTACGCTGGTGCGCACCGTCTCATTGGCCTGCATGAAGATGGAGAAGGGGGCGAAGGCTGGCGATGGGGGCATCATTTCACCGGTAAAGGCGTTTGCATGCTCTCTCTTGACATTGTTCATAATACGAGTAAGGCTACGTTCATTCTCAGAGGTAAGCATCTCATAAACTTGCCCCAGGTTTCGCTTCTCAGGTGGCATTTCCAATGAGACATAAAGGACCAAAGCTTTTAGCAGGTTGAGTTCTGCATTATACCAGAAGGCATCCCGGGAATCACCGCTCGTGTTGCTCAGAACAATGTCACAGAAGGTCTGGGCCATAATCTCACTTCCGCCAACCTCACTAAGACAGTTCCAGGAATCACTGTGCTCCATCTCGATGAGATTGAATACCCGGACGGTATAGCCCTGCTCCCTCAGGAACTCGCTCGTGGACTCATAGAGCTCCGACTTGGTATCTGTGATGATCACCGATTCTCCACGCTTGGCCGCCTGTAAAATCAGATTGCGGGAAATGCTGCGGGACTTGCCTGTGCCTGGGGCGCCACAGACGGCGAGGCTTTGATTGAGCCTGGTATCGTGTGGGAGCGTGATGACCTTCCCGTTCTTCATCATTCCGAGAATATCAAGATCCGTCTGTGCCGGCGAGGTGATGTCGAAGTAGGCCTTTGCTTCCCGCTCGCTCATGAAGGCGGCAGTTCCGTAGCTGCCAAAGTTAGATATGGTGAGATTTCGTTCTGTGTCAGTAGTCCCCCCACCATCTCGGCCAAGTCGGAGTCCAAAGATACAGAGTAGGGCGACACCGATCACGACAACACCTATGGAAATGGGCCCCTCAGGAAAATGGAATAGTGCGGATATGACAGAACTCAACTCAAGAGATGGAAGGCCGGGCGAGGTTCGATAATCGCTGCCAGCGGCCTTCCATATGTTGATATTGATGATGAATTGTGCCATGATGCCGGATACATAAAGCAAGATGGGAACCAGAACAGAAATGCTAATCGCACCGGCAACTTTCTTTTTCACACGGTATCACCGCCTTTCATCACACGGACTTCTGTGGGTGTTTCAACGATTGCCTGAATGGTATTGAGCTGGTAGTCGTAACAGAGCACGATAGTCGGCTCTTCAAATCCATTCAGATAGGCGCTCAGATTTGAAAAGGCAAACAAATCGCAGGTGTAACCCAGGACAATCGGCCGACGGCGGTCTGGGGTGAGTGCATCGTAGAATTTTGTGCCGGGCGGTGGGATCATACCTTCCAGTGCTACACGATTCACCTGCATTTGCTTTGTCGGATCGATGATGATGCCGAGGAGCTCGTCGCCTCGTTGGTCGTTGGTGATAAAGAAGATATTGTTATAACGGTTGGAGAGCGTGAAATACCGGCTTGAACTGGCATGTTCCTCGCGCATAAGTTTCTTTGCGACCCCCATCTTCGTTCCAATGATCACTTCACTGAATATCTCAGCGGGGATACCACGCATTCGCAGCACTTGTTCAACCGCAGCGATCATGTTTTCTTCTGTGCCGGCGAGCCAGTACATTCTCGTATGTCCGGTATGGTAGAGGCAGTAACAGCATCGTCCGTGAACGATGACTCCGAGGAGACGGGACGACTTCGCTACAGTCCTCATAGTGGGATCTGACCTGTTTTCTCGCTCTTGGATTGCTTCTCGAAACTCCTGTGTGGTAAAGAAGTATTTCTGCTTGGGATCATATGCTGCGGAGCTGGCTAAGGGATTAGCCAACAAACTCGGTTTTTGATCCGGAAGGAAGACAGCGCCAGCATTGCGGGCCATAATAAGTGCTGTTGCCTGAGCGTGATACCGTAAGATCCGCTCGGTGACATTCCGAGTACCGGCTCCAGAATCCTGTTGTGCCATTACATAAGGCAACACTTTTGGGTCTCTTTGTGCAATATATTCCAAGCCTAAAGGGGTCAAACGCAACGATCGTATCACCCTTTGCCTGTATTGAACCCGGTATACAGAAATATATCCTTTCTTCAATGCTGCATATTTCACATGTCGATTCCAGTCCGGATGCCCGCAGATTCGATCCGCCAACTGAGAAGGAAATTCACGACAGTATCCGATAAACCACAGTAGCTCAAGCATCCGATTATACTTGCCGGCAAACACAAGAAAGCACCTCCTCCATGCAGTAATATGAATAGGCAAAGACTGCGCTGAGACTGCCAATGCTTCACGTCAGAGAATAAACAAGCAGTCGGTTCCCAACACATGTAGCCAAAAACACCCCGTACTTTTTGAACTGAGTTTTCATGCCAGAATCCGGGGCTCTTAGAGGCAGTGTGCGGTTTGTGCCGTTTTTCATACCAATTTCTAATCGCATTTTTTTGTAGGATTAGGTATCGAATTTGAGGTGTGTTTCCGCCCAAGTCGGTAGAGATTCTGGTAGCATCAAAAAGAACTCAGTTGCATCCTTATCGGACAACTGCGTAGTCTGGAGGACGGTACAGAGCAGGCCGCTGTCATTGGTCAGAAAGATGGATTCAATGACATCCAGATACCGCTTGGTTTCGATGTTATCATAATCTCGAACCCGCCGGATGCCCAGTGCCTCATCGTATTTATGGACGATGCATATGACGCACCGTTCAAATCGCTCCATAGGATCCTTGGCCTGGAATCGGAGCAGGCAACTTCTTAAGGGCCTTGCGAGATAGAGTGTGTTGTCCCGGGAATTCCGCTTGGGCAGGATGGCAGGAACCGTGATCTTCAACCATCGGCTTTCTTCCTCAATCTTAATTCCCATGGCGTCTGATACCGCTTCATATAGAATATTCGCATTTTCCCAGTCCGTCCGGGCAGCCAAGCCACGGAGATTCACAGTTGTCTGCTCCGCATTCCGAACCAGACTATACATCTCGTTGCGGGGATTATATCGCGGCATATCTTCAAGCCGGTGTGCCAGGCGAAAGAGTTCTCTGCTCATCCGTTCATGCTCGGTTGCGACCTCTAGAAGTAATTCCATATATTTTTCTGTTGCCATATTGCACCTCACAGTTCGTAAGAGCCTGTCACCCCATCTGTTCCGGTGACCAGGAGAAAATCATTTTTCATCCTGCGTTCAAGCATCTTCGCATCATTGATGGAGCGTACAATCAGTAGCCGCCGAACACTGTCCGGTAGTTCAAAAGCACTGTCATTGATGAGTGTCAGTGCCTTTTCAGTGACAGGAATCAAATCATAATCATAATTTGCCGCAGAGACGGTAAGAAGCGCAGGCATCTCGCCTGCGCAAAAGTCTACAATGCTGTCTTTGATGCTGATAAGTGCCCAGAAGCAGGAAACGCTACTCTCAATATCGATCTTGTCGGTTGAGAGTCGATTCGATGCTAGATATTTTGCATCCGGGGTAGTGAATACCATTCCCTCCATGTGAAGACGATTCATGATCTTACCGTATGTTTTGGGATTCAGATGAGAGAACAGCTCTTGCATCTGACGCACCTCTACAACACCGAAGATGGAGATTAGCTTCACCATGACCGTGAGTTCCTTGCCCCGGTACTTGCTGGCAAAGGACATTTTTCTTCCTCCTATCGTAGATTAACAGCGACATTGAACGTAGTTTGAACACTGGCGTTCGTTCAACGCTAATGATATGTGAATTTTGGTTTTTGCTGTGCGACAATGATTGACGCAAAACGTAAAACATCAGGTGTGACTCTGGACAATCTGGCTCAGTTCATAGCGGTCTGTAGTAATGAGCTGCTTCTCCAAAGCAGATGCCTTGAACTCAACGGTGATATGGTTGCTGTTGGTGGAAATCAGACCGTTACCACGTTCAAAGCGGATGATATTGGCAATCTCCGCATCGGTGAGTTTTAGAGCATCTTGAACGCGCATTGCCTCGTCGTCCTCCAGATTCAGGATTATCTTGGTCTTGGCATTGTTAATAATGCCTTTTCCGTACTTACCACCATCCAAGGAGAAGAAATCGGAAAGGTCCTGTGTTGCACAGACTGCGCTACCGCCGTAGCCTCTGATAATCTTGAAGACCTCCAGAACAAACTCGGCTGCCATGCTGTTACTGGAACTGCCAATTAGCTGCCAAACTTCGTCCAGGAAGATTGCCTTCTCTTTGGTGCGATCTTCCTTTGCCTTATCCCAGACGAAGTCCAATGCGACAAACATACCAACCGTCAGCAGGTCTCCTGTCAGCTCTGAAATGTCGAGAACAGTGTAGGGGTTCGAGAGATCTACATTAGTTTGCTGATTGAAGGTTTTTGCGGAGCCATGGACGAGGCGGTTGAGGATATTACCCATACGCTTAGTCTCCTGTGACTCAATAAGCAGGTTATAGACATCCTCAAGGATTGGCATCTCACGATATCTTTCGGTGTCGTTGGGATCAATGAGGGAGTCATTCTCATGTGTGATACCCTTGAGGGCGTAGGTCCGAATGAGTGTTTCGTCCAGAAGCTGCCGCTCCTCGTGGGTCATATCCGGGATGAGAAGGCCAAAGAAGATGTGCAGCTGTTGGATTTTCCTTGCCAGGATGGAATTCTCATTGACAACACCGTCAATGATTGCATTGGCGGTCTGATCAACGCGCCTGATTTCCATAATGTTGATGCACTGCTTGGATGCAGGGCTAATGGAGATGAACTCGCCCCCTACATTCTTACAAGCACGTAGGAATTCATGGCCTTTCAAGGGAGCAAGAATGAACACCTGGGTTCCTTTCCGCCGCATTCTGAGTGCAAGCAATTGCATCGTGAAAGTTTTTCCTGCACCCGAGGTTCCAATAATCGCCATGTTTGCGTTTTTGTAGACACGGGAATTGAAGATATCCACGATTACAAGGCTGTTGTTGTGCTTGTTTACACCCAGCAATATGCCATTCTCGTCGGACATCTCATAGGAAGTGAAGGGATAGCAGCTCGCAGCTGCCGATGTAAGAACATTTCTCTTACCTCGCTCAAACAATTTTCGGTCAATGTTGCAAAATGGCATGACTGCGGACATGGCCTCCTCCTGTCGGAAGCGGCAGATGCGAAGATCCATGTCCTGTGAGATCATAAGCCTGCGGACCTCTGCCACTCGCCACTCCAGATTTTCCAGAGTGTCTGCGGTTACAGTCACAAGGATGTTCATGTAGTAGAAGTCCTCGTAGTTGGACAGACCTTGCTTGAGAAAGTATCCAGAGCGGATTGCACCCTCGATGTCATCGAAGTCTGTGTTGGTATCTGAGGCATCCTTGATCCGGCTGCGATTGATACGGATCTGCTGCCCGAGTTTGGTTTGGATTCGCTCTTTGGGCTCTCTGTGGAAGTAAAAATCTACATCGATCCCTTCGCCGGCATTGACGAAGATCGATGTCCATCCCGCAACCACCCGCGAGTTGAAACCGCTGGACGGTACCATGAGATAGGCATGATAGAGGCCGTCCATGACCGTGTAGGCGCCATGCCGAAGGTCTATGCTCTCCGGAGCAATCACTTCTGGAACCGTAGGTTCTGTCCCAGGCTGCTTTGTAAGGTGGCGGATCTGCACCTGTTGAAGCCGCTCATCCAGAGATACTCGCTCACATGCCTCCCGATTGAAGATCGTGTAGAGGATTTCAAGTAGGAATGCATTTTCATCTTCATGCGTCACAACGACATTATCACAGTGAAGGAAGTATTGACGAGCAGTCCTAGCTGCTGTTTCCAGAGTGGAAACGACCTCCGAGTAGTCAGATTTTCGATTATTGAAGGTCGGCTCATACTCAAAAATGATGAGGAATCGTCTGGTAATGGCTTCCCTGGATCCAATCGTCTTGATCAGATTGTAGTAGTCCTGCTGGAGCTCTTTGCACTTAGGATCTTGCTCATACTCCATGTCCCGCTCAATCGCATTGAGATGCTTACTGATGTCCGCTTTTTTGGTCAGGACTTTGATCTGAACCTTGACAGGGCTGATTTTCAGCCAACTGGCAAAGGATGCAACAATATTCTTCTGCTCACGGACGCTGCGCAGGAGGAAGTTGATGGGCTCAACCTCTAAAATCTTGATATAGCGACCATCTTTCATGTGGATGATGCCGTTACGAATATCACTGACAGGAACCAGGTCATCGGAGACACCATCTTTGAGGGAATGATGCTTAGACTTGGTTGCACCTTTACCGCTATCAGCTTTTGCCGAATGCCTTCGGCGCGATATTTGGGTTCTGTGCCTGTGCTTGGATGCGTGAGGTTGCTTTATTTTGATTCCAAGCTGCTCTGGAGGGATGTGCTGTTTCCCCTCAACAGGTCGATGAACATTGATTTTTGTGGGCGTATGTTCGTCAGCCACATCGGATCGATACAGTATACGGCGTTTCATCATCCACTTTACCCAGTTCACTGCGAACTCCGAGAGCGAGTCACCATCGATACCTACGACACCCAAAATGCCGAGTGGCAAAGTGATTAAACAAAGGATAATCACTCGGACAGTTAGCGAGAAAGGAAGATGGATAATTGGGAATCCGGATATGATAACGAGTACACACGCCTCAATAGCATTGCGTACTCTCATCATCCCGCCGAACAGACGGCCGCTTGTTAAAAAGTTCGGTGGGATATAGTAGACATCCCGTTCATCTTTTGCGTTGCTCATATCATGCTTACCTCATTTTGATCCCTACCTTACCAGGACACGGTGCTCCCATTTTCGGAGTGCATCGTCCATACTCTCACATGCGTCTGTTCCAGGCCTGATACAGGCAGGGTTTCTACATTCGATGGAGAAACCTTGCTCATTGCAGAGTGTCAGAGGGGTTGAGCCACAAAATGGGCAGGGTTTCACAGCAATAGAAGAGGCCCGCTGCTTCCTGATTCTCAGGAGGCGGCGGGCCTTGGTTGATTCATCCCAGCCACAGCTCGCACAGCTATTTGGAGTGCTGCATGTGACCATCTTATTATTTTTACAGGCGATATCCATACTACATCTCCTTCAGCCAATGATCCAGAAGGGACCACCCGAGCCGGCACTGCGGCTTGCTTCATTCAGGATGATGGACATATCCCAGGCCTTATTAGACCGGTCATAGCTGGACGGATCAGCAACTAGGATTTCTCCCTCAGAAGTTACACCACGCAAGACAATGAAGTGTCCAGAACTAGTGAAGTGTCCCTTGGTCATAAGTGCCACTACAAGTTTACCACTGGCTAAAGCGTCCACAATCCTTTGCGGCTCTGATGGCGTGCATCCCTCACATGGAAGATCCCATGCAGCGGAAGCACCGGGTATGAGTGAGTGATATGAGCCGGACTTGCTGCACCAGTAGCCATTTTCGTAGGCCCACTGTGCCATATGTGGAGGATCAACGGTGTCGGAAGTCAGGCTGGAAACAACAATTGACATTGCAGTTGGGCCACAGGCATAACCACCGATATTGTCTGTGCCATAGGGAAGGTTCTTCCATCGTTCATCTAACTGGTTATAGTAGACAACCTGGGTTTCGCCGTCAGAGAATACAACGCCTTCATACGAAAGCCCCATTGCGGAGAATTCTGTTGAAGATAGAACTTGGTAGGAACCATCACCCAGGAATACAGATAGGTTTTGGGCATAGTTGTTGGCCAGGTCTTTCTGCTCGTCGGTTAGTAAGAACACCTCATCAGCAAAGTATCCTTCACCATTATAGGTGATGGTATAGACTCGGACTGCGATGGTTTCCGTTGTTGTTTCACCTGTATCAGGATCTGGTTCTCCTTCAACCACACGAGTATCATCTTGGGAGGTAAAAGAGTACAGCTTGCTCAGGTGTCTACGAAGCAAATCTTCAAGATCTGCTTGTGAGATCGACTCAACATCTGTATCCTTACTGGCACAGTACATCGCAACAAAAGAATTTGCGTTGAAGTTGATACCTGAGCCATATGGATTATTGACTTCCTTTTCGTCGCAACCAGATGCAGCAAAATCCGTATCTATCCGCTCCAGTACATCTGCGAGGCCTTCAGAGAGTATGGTGCTGATTCCAGTATTCAGATTAACAATATTCTGTGAAAGAACCGTGTCATCCGTAAACCCGTTGACATCTTCTGTTCCACCACCGAAAAGCGATCCAAAAATAACGACAGGAAGCATAACAATGAGTAAAACAGGGAGGAGCAGTATGACGGCCAGAATCCCAATCCATTTCTTGGAGTGTTTTACAGCTGCGAGGGCTGCTCCGTGCGCTCCGCCGGTGGCAGCCCCCTTTGCGATTTCCGCAACGGCTTTTCCCGTCTTTACTGCTCCTTTGGCATAAGAGGCAGCAGACTCACCTCGTGTTCTTTGTTCTTCAGCCATCAAACACGATCCTTTCTCTTTGGAATTTGCGGCAACTGCTCAACGATCTTTTCATCATAAGTGATTTTTCCGCTTGAATCCTTATGGGGTGTCCGCTGAACAGTGGGCTGAGCATACTGCTTATACCAGCTCTCTCCATCGACCGTCTGGACTGTCTCGAAGGGGGTAGCCGGCGCCATATATTGAGCCGCATTATACATGGCAAATTGTCGTTCTTCTCCGCCGCCTGCGGGTGTTTCATATCCTGTGATTCTGCCTCCCCCGATTTCAACATCGCGGAATGTGGGAGGCTCGGCAGGAATAGTGGTGGGAGCACCAGTAACTGTTCCGTAGCCCCCCGCCGCGCCGTCATCGACAGGAGTATTCTGGTCGATGGAAGCAGGAACGGTTGGTATACCGCCTGCCGGCGCTATGTCTGGTGTGCGGCCACCAGCGGCAGTACCACCGTCTATGGTCACGGTATCATGCTCTTCGCCATCCATAGCCGTACCAATTTCATGCCCAGCGATTACCGAGCCAACAGTATCACCTGCCGGACACTCCACAGCTCCAAATTCCGAACTTGAAGAGTTTGTATATCCTAGATAATTCGTCAGGGCTTGGGCAGCCTTCTCGCCTTTGATGGAACCCACTGCTGCGATATTTCCTGTGGCGACTGCTCCAACTACATCATTGGCAAACTTGCCGCCGGCGGCCATGCTGGACCCGAACATTGCACCCCCGATGATACTACCCAGTCCGGAGGCGGAGCCTGTTGCACTGCTTGCAGCGGCGTTTCCGGCCGCACGTTTTGCCACTCCAATCAGGCTATTACCTCCGCCGGTAAAGGCTTGGCCGGCGGCTTGGTTGGTTGTAGTGTTCCCGGTGGCATGGTTCCGATTGAAGATGTTGCCAACCGCACCACCCAACCCTCCAGCAACAGTGCCAAGGGCTCGTCCGGCAATCAGCAATTCGCCGAGCATACTTCCACCAGTCCTACCGACGTTGATGCCGAGGCCGGCAAGGAAGCTATCGATCTTTTGGCTGATTTTCAAAAATGCCACTGCACAGAGGAACCAGATGAAGATGTTGCCGGCGACCGCCTCATTGCTGGAGGCGGCAATCGCGCCCTCCACATCACTTTCTTCTATAGCAAATGCTTGCGTACAGCAGATGAGTGACAACATTAGGCTGCTGCCACCAACTGCAACCAGTTTTTTGAACATGGAAACCTCCTTCTTCTGTTTTAGAGTGACAGCGGATTGGCAATGAAGTTTCCTACCATCGACACAAAGAGGCGCAAGCACCATGCATTCATGATCAGTAGGAACAGCTGGCCGCCCAGCATTCTACCCCATGCGCTGAATACATTGGATGTACTTTCAGATGCACCGGTTGCAAAGGCCATTGGTGCCGTGTAGATGAGAACACCGACCATGATGTACCGCTCAGCCGCCTCGAAGAGGAGTTTGATGTAGTTCCATGCTACGATGATAGTGAGGATCAGCACAATGAGGCTGACTGACCCTGATGCCAAGCAACCGATAATAACGGTGAGAACACTGGCAAAACTGGAAAACTCAATCGTGGGTAGCGAAGCATCCACAATCCAACTGTAAGGGGTACCTGCTATGTCTAGGACCAACGTCATGATCTGGTCTGAGAACAAAGCCAGGAACAGGAATAGAGCCGATCGAAGAAGCAGTTTACCAGGATCCTCCGCACTGAGGCCGATACCCGCTCCGTAGTTTTTGAATAGCTGCCAGACTAAATTGAGTAAGATAAAACCAACAGCGATCGCCACAAAAACTTCATACATGGTCTCTGCGGCGGGGAAGTATCGGATGAAAACAGACATATCACAGCCCAGGGCTCCAAGCACAGAACCTGTGACCAGGTCTAACAGGTTCATAACCTGCTCTGCAATCCATCCGACGATGCTATCAAGAATGCCCATTTGAATACCTCCTGATAGAGGTTATCCCTTGAAATCCTTCAGGGAATTAGGATCTATGGGAATCATACTGGCAGTGGCAAGGCATAGTGCGATGCCAGCTACCAGTCCGCCAAGCAGACAAATGATGCTCTTTTTCATGGAGTGCTCCTTTCTCAGGTATGGGTTTAAGGCGTCCAAGTGCCACCGCTGAAGAACGGAGTAATGTAGGCCATAATAAATCCCAGTCCGTTCAGAATGGCCCAGGTGATGATGATGCGCTTGAGCCAAGCGCGGGACTCATCCACGGTGCGCCCTGATTTGGAAAAGTTCATAAGAAGAAGTGCGATGCTCGCGGTTACTACAGCCGCGACAGAAGAGATGCTGAGTACCTGGGTGTAGATATCCTTCATGATTTCGCTTGCTTTGGTCCAAATCGTATCGGCAGCGTACGCGCGGACAGGTACAGCCACAAGTGCTGTGGGAAGCAGAAAAGCAGTATAGAGCAGGCGACCTTTATCAATGCACTGCACTTTCCTGCTGATCCACTGACACATAGACCTTATTTTCCTGTGCATGGTTCAGTTTTCCTCCTTGTGTGTGGATTTGCCGTGAATGCAAAAGAGCCTGGATCGGGAAACAGGCAGTGCGATCTGCTCCCAATCCAAGCCCCTTGGCCAACAAAAAGCCGCCCATTACAGGCGGCACTGATGGCTTGCATTATTCGACGATGAAATCATATCACAGAGCGACTATAATAGCAATTCAGGAACGCTATAACTTTCCTATAATATTCGTCTTAGCTAATCCGGCAGGAATTGTTTGATAATTTCGATGCAGTCGCGTGCGGTATAACCCCACAGGATGCGATCCAGGGCATGAATCGCAGCATTCAGGTAATTGTGGTAGGATGCGATTGACATAGGAAAACCCCGACCGTCCAGCGTGGTGAGGATATCCTCACGACGCCTGGGCTTGGTCGGGGTAAAGTAGGTCTCATATAACACCTGATACATGAGCTCACCACGGTCTGGATCCTTCCGCACCGCCTCAAGTGAGGTGTTGATAATCTCCAGCATCGTTTTGCTACGAATAACAGTCCGGGCATGGCTTTCTAGTTTGGTATTGCTGAGATCGATGCCAGCCAGTTCCGCGTTGACCTCGAGGGTTGAGAGCTTTGTGCCATGCTCCAATTCCATCCGCAGGTTCAGCTCCTCCTCCGAAATCTGGATGGAGTAGGCCACACGGCGATATTGTTTGAGCAGGTACTTTGTGTTGTGGAAGTTGTCTTCCGGCTTAGGTATTTTAGCGTTGCCCTCCAGTTTTTCCACACCCGCGTGCAGAACTGTGGATATTTCTTCTTTGACTGCCTCCTTCTCAATCCCGAGAGCGGGGCGTGTAAGACGAGTTGATTTAGTTGTCATGACTATTTTCCTCCTTTCGTTGTTTTCTTGGATTTGGTGGTCCACGATAGAACCCCGCCTCTAGTTCGCAGCTTCCCCAGTCTAAGGAGCTATAGAAGATTAAAGGCACCGGCCGCGCAAAAAAAGAGCCGTTAGGAACTCGGAACACCTGAATTCTCAAGGCTTTTGCGTTTTGTAGGATGGCTTTATCGCTTGGGACGCAAACCTGGACTTCGACTCGGATACTTTCGTCTGCCTCCATCTGGCCCGCTGCCTGTGAGAGTCCAAGGATCTCGCCGATCCGCTGGAGCTGAAGTTTCTCACAGTCTTCTCCATAGATCATTTCCCGGTAGCGACATGGGGAAATAACAGAGCCGCGCGAGCTGGAAAAACTCACGCGGCTGATGATTCCGGCATCCTCTATCTTAAGGATAAAGCGGCCCACCCGTGATTTGGACCAACCCCACCTCTTGGCGAGGTATGAATAGGATAGAAGTGGCTGACCCTTCATATTGGCGAAGTAGACCACGGGCATATATTCTGAGCCCCGAACGGACGGATCGTTGACAATCGTATGTAGCCATAAATCCATGATGGCATCCAATTCGCTGAACTTGACAATACCCTGGGATTTGCTGCCACGAATCAACTGTCGGCCTACTGGCAGAGGGAAGAAAAAGAATCCTGACCCTTTATAGCTGTAGTAGTTATAGTCCAAATGGACACAATGCCGCTTCCAGTCCCGAATCGTGAAGCGTATGACCTCTAACTCTTCATCCAGGATTTCATAATCAAGGAAGCCGGCATCCCGGAAGTAATTCATCAGTTCTTGGGCTTGTGCCTTGCTGTGGACCCGAAGAACACGGGGCAATGCTGATAATTTGCAGATCCATTGTCCGGAACCTTCCATACAACGGTGTTTGCCGACCTGCCGGACATTGGAGCGGAAACATGCATAAGAATAAAGACTCATGAGGCTGAAGAGATGTAGGGTTCCTTCATTATGAAAGTCCTTGTGGTCATTGAAGTATCGGAACCACTTTTTGTGGACACGAGACTTCGGAAAACATACGAGTTGCCTATATTGCGTGCAGGCCATCCAGATACCTCCCTTCAAAATAAAAGTCCGATCTCAAGTCCCCTGGTCCAGGGGAACACAGGCATCTCAGCCTCTACCCATTCTTATGGGCTATCCGTCCCTCGGCTTGTGGCCTAGCCGGACGGGTGTACCTTTAATTTCCCATGTTGTCGTCGCTATGGGCTTGTCCTCGGCCCTTTGCACCCGCCACGGTGGCTCGAACATGGTGAAGTCTTGGGATCGTATTCGGTTTTCAAGGTGCATATGGGGGATATGCGTAGGAGAGGTATTTGTTGGGACGGTATAAAACCCCCGGAAATTTGCCTCTCATAATGAATGGAGAAAAAGAGGGGGGCTATTCGCCCCCCTTGCTGTTTTTTTCTTAAATTTTTCCGACCATAGAAGAATCAGATTACATAGTTAGAATGGTGTTGTTACTTCTTCTCTTCCTTCGTACTACGGTATATAGATGTAATTTGTGGAGAGATATGCGGGGTTGATGTGCAGTTATATCGTGGGAGATGACGAGACTACAGGGCTAGCCGCTTCATAGAAAAGAGGACGATGTGTACCTGAAAGAGAAAATCGGACCGTCCATGAGTTTCATTTCAGACTCATGAACGGCCCGTTCCAAACTAAATTCAGTTCGACCATCAAGCCAGTTAAATAATTGATTGGCTTTTCCGTAAGTTTACGAAACTATTTGCCAGGGGGGCGAAAATACGCCCAAGTTTTCTCCATTTATTATGAAAGGGTTTTTAGAAGACCTTGCTGCTTCGCCCCTTATCCTATAATTCGAAAGAAGGCAATCAAAATGAACCTCATGCAAACCAGATGCAAGAAATATTCTTCCTACCACATTACTCTATTAACAAATTATCCCTGTCCTATTTTCAAAGGAGGTGCCCATAATGGCTGAAAAGGTTCCTATTTGGGAAAAGTCCAATCTCACCGTGGAAGAGGCCTCTGCTTATTTTGGTATTGGGGTCAATAAGCTCCGAGAAATGAGCAACGACGAAAACTGCCCCTTTGTTCTCTGGAATGGGAGCAAGCGGCTCTTCAAACGGAAGGCGCTTGAAAAATACCTTGAGACGGCATTTTCGATTTAATCATCTGTAAGATGCGGAAGTGCCATATAGCACGCCATTTCGAGCGCTTTCCGGGGGAAAGGAGTGAAAGAATTGTCCGAAAAGCGCAAAGATCATAGAGGTCGAATTTTGCGTACTGGCGAGGGCCAACGCGCAAATTTGACCTACTTTTATCGCTATCACATGAAGAGAAGCACAAAATGGTATTACGTCTATGCGCATACACTGGATGAACTCCGGCGGAAGGAGGAGCAAATTCAGCGTGACCTACTTGATGGGATTGACTTTGCAGGCGGAGAAATCACTGTAATTCAATTGGCTGAGCGGTATCTTAATCTTCGCCGGGGCCTGAAGGAAAACTCTAAACGAGCATACGCAGCAACACTTAACCGGATTCGAGAATCGTCTTTAGGCCAGCGCAAAATTCGAAATGTCAAACTCTCGGATGCAAAGACATGGTTTGTTGCTCTGCATGATGAAGGTCTCAAACAGAACACCATAGGTGTCATTCAAAGCGTCCTCCGCCCAGCATTCGAGATGGCAGTAGATGACGACATGATTCGCAAGAACCCGTTCAAATTCAAGTTGTCAGATGTAGTGCCAAACGATGCCTATGTACGCTCTGCACTTACCAAGGCACAGCAGGAACGATACCTGCAATTTATCCGCGACTATGGTCATGGTAATTACTATGACGATATCGTGATCCTCTTAGGAACAGGCTTGCGGGTGAGTGAGCTCTATGGGTTGACCAAGGCGGATATCGATTTTGATAGGCGGTGTATCCACATCAAAAAGCAACTCTGTAGGACTGCCGACAAACCCTACTTCATTGCACCACCTAAAACCAAAAGCGGTATACGCAGCATCCCGATGACTGACGCTGTCTACATGGCCTTCCGACGCGTAATAGAGAATCGCGGTTCTCCGAAAGTGGAGATGATGGTTGATGGCTATAGCGGATTTCTGTTTCTGGACAAAGATGATCGGCCTAAAGTTGCAATGCATCTGGAGAACTATATGCGTCTAATGCAAAGAAAGTATGTCAAGCTGTATGGAAATACGCTACCGACGGTTTCTCCACATGTGTTGCGCCATACATTCTGTACCAATGCTCAGCAGGCGATGCTTGATGTCAAGAGCCTGCAATACATCATGGGCCATTCTACTGCGAGTGTAACCTTGGATGTCTATACACACAGTGATTTTGAATCTGCCGAGCGTGCCTTCCATAGAATTTCAAAGGCATTGTAGGGATAAAAGCTTCTCATTCACCATACACACATCGTACACACAATGCTCGTGAAATTGCCTCAAATGACGTAAAATAGCGGCCGCGTACACACAAATTAAAATAGCTGTATGATTGGAAAACTGAAGAAAACGCCATTTATAACCGTCCAAAACCCTGTATTTTAGCGACTTATACTAATTTTATAGGAAGGTACGTCCGTAAGGGCGGCATGTACTGAGCCAGAGATAAAAAAGGCCCGGAACCGATTTGGTTCCGGGCCTTTTTGCAGGGCTGTGGCCTGTCGACGGGGCTGAAAAGAGCTGCTGCTTCCGGCATACGGAAAAGCAAGAAATACGAAGGCACCCCCGGAGCCGTTGGACTCCGGGGGTGCCTGGTGTGTAGGGGGAGATCAATCAGGCCGCGGCCTGGGCGGCAGCGGGGATCAACTGCGCCTGGAAGAAAGCGGCGGTGGCGTCCACCGTCTGATAGAGGGCAGTGAAATCGCCAGAGAACACGTTGTAGGTGTGGTCGCAGTTATCCACCAGCAGCAACTGGCTGTCGGCGTTAGCGGCGGCCTTCACAATCTTCTCGGCGTTATCGGGGGTGACGGTAGTATCGTCCTTGCCGTTGATGGCCAGAATGGGGGCCTTGATGTCAGCAGTTACCTTCAGAATGTTGGTTTCGGCCACCTCCTGGAACCAGCGCTCACCCAGCTCCAAGGGCTCCCGCCAGTCAAAGGTCATCGTATAAAAGCCCTCTTTCTTGGCCTGGGCATAGGCATCCTCAAAGCTGGTACCGGCAAACAGGGAGGCGCCGTTTAGCTCCAGGGCGCCGGACCAGGTGACAACAGCCTGGAAGGTGTCGGGGTGGGCCTCTGCGGCCAGCAGGGCGTCGGTTCCGCCCTGGCTCCAGCCCATGACGCCCAGGTTCCCGCCGTCCACAGTCTCCAGGCCGGCCAGGTAGTCCGCGGCGGCCTTGGCGTCAATGACGGCGGAGGTGTAGTTGTAATCCCGGTAGCTTGCGGTGGAGTCGCCGTTTCCCATGAAGTCGATGCGCAGGGTGGCGATGCCGTCGGCGGCCATACGGGGGGCGGCCAGGGCGTAACCCATGCCGGCTTCGTCCCGGTTGGAGCCGGTGCCGTGGAGCATCACCACGCCGGGAACCTTCGCGTCCTTGGAGGCGGAGACGGGCAGGGTCAGGGTGGCGGGAATCTCATGGGCAGGGATCCCGTCCTGGGCGGCTACAGGGATGGAAACCACGGTCTCCACATAGGTGGGCTTGAGGATGCTGAAGTTCTTGAGCACCTGGGCAAACTCAGCGCGGGTGAGCTGGCCGTTGGGGTTCAGATTGCCCTTCTGGTCACCGGTCATCACCTTGCCATAATAGCAGAAGGTCATGCCCTCCAGATCGGCGGCGGGGATGGAGTCGTAGTCGGGAGCCTCCTTCATAGCCATGCCGGAGGTGTCCACGGTAATACCCTTGTAGGAGGCGTAATCGGCGATAATAGTGGCGATACCGGAACGGGTGATTACGGTGTCGGTGCCGTACTCAGTGCCCTCAAACAGGCCGGCGGAGGCGGCCCAGTTAATGGCGTTGGCGTACCACTCGCCCTCGGTGCCGGTCACAGTGGCCTTTTCAACCGCGGGCTTACCCTCCATGTTATAGAGAGTCTGGTACACGGTGGCGCGGGTGACGGTGCCGGTGGGCTCAAAGCCCTTGTTGGTGCCGTTCATGATGCCATTGTCCAAGGCATACACGGCGGCGTTGTAGTACCAGGAGCCGGTCTCCAGATCGGCGGGATAGTTGGCGGGCTCGTCCACAATGGTGATGCGGCCGGCGGGCTCGCCGTACTGCTCGGCGGTGATGGTGCCGTCCAGCTCCTCAGTGGTGTAGTTGATCAGGGCGTCCTCCAGGGACACGCCCACATCCTTCCAGCCGCCGGCGGTCTTGAACACGCCGTAGGTGTCGCCGCCCTTGGCGGTGAAGTCGTTGGTGGCGATGGTGTAGGTGGCGGCGGGATCAAAGGCCTCGCCGTTCACTGTGGAGATGGTGACGCGGCTGCCGGGATTGGCAGGAGCGTAGTAGGTAGAGTTGGCGTATTGAGTGCCGTTCACATAGGGAACGCCGGTGTTGAGGGTGAACTCAAGGCCGGACACCTGGGGGAAGGCGCCGATGGCCTCGGGGGTGGTGCAGGTAGCGGCCTCCAGGGCCTCCAGAAGCTGGGCGCCGGTCACGTCGATGGTGGCCACGGTGTTGCCGAAGGGGAAGACGGCCAGCAGGCTCTTCTTGGAAATGTCGCCCTTGGCCAGAGCCTCGCGGATGCCGCCGCCGTTGGTCAGCGCGGCGTCCACGTTCTCCTCGCCCAGAGTCTGGCGGGCCTGCCACAGGATGGCGTCGGCGGCAAAGTCGCCCAGGTTGGTCTCAGTGGTGCGGACGCCCTCGCCCTCGGGGAAGGTCATCTCGGCCTTGGTGACGGGATCGGTGGCCGCGCCGCCGGAGCGGGAGCCGTTCAGATCCACCTCGGTGGTGGCGATCTTCTCGCCGTAGACTTTATCAACGGCGGTGTTGCGGTCGTCCACCAGCTTGGCCACATCGGCGTCGGTCTTGGTGTAGGAGGCGGCGGGAACCAGCTCGTCGGTCAGGGTGCCGGTCTCCTGATCGTAGATCACCACGCCCACGTTGGCCAGAGCGGTGCCGGTGGAGACGATCTTGGCGCCGTTGACCACGTTGGTATCGCCTACCTTGGCAATGATATCGGCAGTGGTGGAGTGGCTGTGGCCGTCGATGAACAGGTCAATGCCATCCACGTGCTCGCACACGTCGATGGAGCGGTTGCCGATGCTCTCGTCATCGATGCCCAGGTGGCCCAGGCAGACAATCAGATCGGCGCCGGCCTTGTTCAGCTCATCGACCTGAGCCTGGGCGACGGCGTACAGCTTGTCGGTCTGGGGGAAGGTGATGCCGGGCATCTTGGAGGCGTCGGCCTTGGTCAGGGTCTCGGGGGTGGCCAGGCCGAACACGCCCACCTTCACGCCGCCGATCTCAAAGATCTTGTTGGAGTCGAAGACAGTCTTGCCGTCGGCCTCAGTGGTCATGTCGGCGCACAGGATGGGGAAGTCGGCATCCTTGGCCAGGGCCTTGAGGTTGTCGATGCCGAAGTCCAGCTCATGGTTGCCCACGGTCATGGCATCATAACCGGCGGCGTTCATGAACTCGATGGCGCTCTTGCCCTGGTCGGCGCTCACCAGGGGCTTGCCCATGATGGAGTCGCCGGCAGAGACCAGCAGCACATCGGCGCCAGCGGCCTCGAAGTCCTTCTTCAGCTGGGCCACACCGGCCATGCCGAAGGAAGTGCCCTCCTCGTCCAGATCCGCGCCGTGGGTGTCGTTGGTATGGAGAATAACAACCTTACCATCGACATCGGGAATGACATAGGGGGTTGCGGTTTCTTCCTCTGCGGCAAAGGCGGCCCCGAACAGGGAGCACACCATAGCCAGCACGAGGAACAGGGACAGGAATTTGCTTGCGGGTTTTCTCATAGAAAACATTCCACCTTTCCTCATTGCCTTTCCCTATGAAAGGCGTTTTTTGGGGCATCCTAATGGTAACAAACTGGAAACAAAAATACAAGGTGGCGGAGAAAAAAAGTGTGCAAAAAGCACACGAATCTTATGAGCCGGCTGCTCAAAAGATTCGTGTAGGAAATAATTTATTTTTCAGCCCAGTTGCCGGTGGCCTCCGCCTTCAGATAGGCGTTGATGAAGCCGTCCAGCTCGCCGTCCATCACGGCGTTGATGTTGCTGGTCTCATAGCCGGTACGGTTGTCCTTTACCAACTGGTAGGGCATAAACACGTAAGAACGGATCTGGCTGCCCCACTCGATCTTGAGCTGTACACCCTTGATGTCGGAGATCTTCTCGGCATGGGCCTGCATCTGAAGCTCCACCAGCTTGGAGCGCAGCATCCGCATACAGGTGTCCCGGTTCTGAAACTGGCTGCGCTCGGTCTGACAGGAAACCACAATGCCGGTGGGCTTGTGGATCAGGCGGACAGCGGAAGAGGTCTTGTTGATGTGCTGGCCGCCGGCACCGGAGGAGCGGAACACCTGCATCTCGACATCCTCCGGGCGGATGTCCACCTCTACATCGTCGGGAATCTCCGGCATGACCTCCAGCGCGGCGAAGGAGGTCTGACGCCGGGCGTTGGCGTCAAAGGGGGAGACCCGGACCAGCCGGTGCACGCCGTGCTCACTCTTGAGGTGGCCGTAGGCATTCTCACCCTCGATGGAAATGGTGGCGCTCTTGAGGCCGGCCTCGTCGCCGTCCAGGTAGTCCAGCGTCTTGCACACGTAGCCGTGGCGCTCCGCCCAGCGGGTGTACATGCGGAAGAGCATCTGGGCCCAGTCCTGGGCCTCGGTGCCGCCCGCGCCGGCGTGAAAGGTGAGGATGGCATTGGAGCCGTCATACTCGCCGGTGAGCAGAGTGGACAGCTTGGCCTCCTCTATCTCGGCCTCCAGCTTGGCGAAGCCCTCCTCCACTTCGGGGACCAGAGTCTCGTCCTCGGCCTCGTTGCCCAACTCACACAGGGTCATCAGGTCGTCCCACTGGGTCTTGCGCTTTTGCTGGCCCTCAATCTTGTCCCGTAGTTGCTTGACCCGCTGCTGCACCTTTTGGGCCTTCTCCAGGTTGTCCCAAAAGCCGTCGGAAGCGCTCTCCGACTCCAGCATCTCCACCTCCCGGATGGCCGTCTCCAGGCCCAAGGCCTGGTCCAGCTCGTCCAGCTCTGGGCGCAGATTGTTGAGCTTTACCTTGTATTCATCAAACTGAAGCATGTAAAACCACACTCATTTCCATAAAATAGCCCTCATATTATATCCAAAAGAGTGGAAATTGTAAAGAGAGCGGCAGGAAAAAACCGCCCGAGGGCGGGCGGTTTTATCGCTCACTGACCATCCAGCCGGGATCGGCGCGGAAAATCAGGTCATCTATGTCTTCCTTTGGCTCGGTGCGCAGAATGGTTTCGTCCTGCTGCGTGTGTTGCATGGGGATACCTCCTTCGTAAGTCGTGTACATATCAGTATATGCCGGAGGGAGGGAAAGATGTGTACGATTCCTGTCGGGCGGCTTTTTAAAAATAAGGGTTGACAAGAGGCTTTGGCTGTGGTATTCTAATTGAGCACTTAAAAGCAAGAGACTGGAGCCCTCCACGCCGGAGTGGCGGAATTGGCAGACGCCCGGGACTTAAAATCCCGTGGGAGGAATCCCGTGCCGGTTCGACCCCGGTCTCCGGCACCATATCGCGGGGTAGAGCAGCTTGGTAGCTCGTCGGGCTCATAACCCGGAGGTCGAAGGTTCAAATCCTTCCCCCGCAACCATAAACCCGTCAGAATCCGTGGATTCTGACGGGTTTCCTTTTGTTTTCGTCACTTTTCCGGGCCAATTATTTTTGCCGTTTTTATTTGACCCAAACCGTGACCCATACGGGATCTCGGAGCGGTCAGGGCTGGAGACTACCAGAGAGGATACCGCCCATCGTTTTGGCGGCCTGACGCTGGGAGGCCGTGGTCACGTGGGCGTAGGTGTCCAGGGTGAAGCCTGCGCTGAAGTGCCCCAGCATCCCGGATACCGTTTTCACGTCCACCCCGTTCTGCAGGGCCAGGGTGGCAAAGGTATGACGCAGATCATGGAACCTCACTCGAGGCAGCCCCGCCCGTTTCAACACCCGGTGGAGCATGTGCAGCACGCTGTCCGGGGAGATCGGCCCGCCCGTGGTGCTGGGGAATACCCACTGGCTGCTCCCCGTTTTCTTCCTCTGTGCTTCCAGAACGCCTATCGTATCCTCTGCAAGCGGCAAGGTGCGGTAGGCATTTTTCGTTTTTAGTGGCGCCTCCACCACCTCGCCGTTGATTCGGGCAATCTGCCGCCGAACCCGGAGGTCGCCCCGCTCCAAATCAATGTCCTCCCACTTCAGACCGAGAAGTTCACCCCGGCGGAGCCCGGTGGCCAGCTCCAGGTAATAGAGTTCAAACACACCACTGTCCCTTGCCTCTCTCAGAAAGGACTGGAGTTGCTCCACCGGTAGTGTCTGCATCTCACGGTGCTCCAACCTTGGCAGGGCGCAGCCATCCGCCGGGTTGGTAGAGATCAGTTTCTGCTCCTGAGCCAGTTTCATGGCAGAGGAAATGATTTGATGGATGTTCCGCACCGTCTTGGCGCTGAGCCCTTTGGACTGGTGCTTGGATTCCAGTCGATCCACCCTGCCCTTCTCCAACAGCTTCTTGTAGAACTTCTGCAATTCCAGAGAAGTGAGCTTTTCCAGCGGGATTTTGCCGATATTGGGCTTGATGTGGTTGTCAATGTAACCCCGGTAGGTCTGGTGGGAGGAGGGCCGCACCTTCACCTTAGCGTAGTGTTCAAACCATACCTCCATCCACTGGCCCACGGTGTACCGGCCAACCTTGGCCGCATCCAGCCCCTTCGCTTCCTCAATGGCGGCTTTCAGCTTTGCTTTTGCCTCCGCCTGGGTCTTGCCCAGGACGTTCTTGTAGATGGCCTTGCCCGTCTCCGGGTCACGACCGGCGGTATATCGTCCTTCCCATCGGCCGTCTTTCCGCTTGCGAAGATTTCCTTCCCCGTTGGCCCTTCGTTTTGCCATACTGTTCGCCTCCTTTGCAGCAACACAACATACCGCAAAAGGGGAGAAATAGCCAGGCCAACGGTGCAGAGTTAACAGAACATTATCATTTGCCTTTTCTTTCTTACAGCGTATCATTTTCCATCCAGCGCGAAAGACCCTATCTTTGTTTTATGCGGCGCAGTATTTGCGTACCTTGGCCGGGGGAGGATGTTCCCAGCCCAAACGCCCCCGCAGCATCGGTTAAAAAGGCCGGAACCGCTTGGGAACACTGGACTTCTCAAATTGACGACCACCTAAAACCACCGACTGTGGCGAAAAGGTGCACCTTCCGCGAAAGCCGGAAAAGCCCCGCACCGCGGGGCTTTGTGGCCGGGAGGTGGGCGCTTGCGACCACCTCCCTTTATCCTAGTACGAAAATCGAACACCCCCAGAGGGCCCCAAACCGGGGCCCCCGGGGACGTTTTTCTTCTGGAATTGAATGGCCTAGATTATCAAGATTACCGCGTCATGACTGCCCAGACAGCCGCCGCCCCACACACGGCCCAACGCCGTTCAAGTACCCTTGACATGGGCACCGCCCCCATCCTCACTTCGAAAACGGCACACAGGGCTCACACGGCCGCGACAGAGGCCTTCCTGTGGTCGTCTGTCTCTCATTTTGGAGTGGGTGCGGGCCATTCCCGCAAATGCGCCGGCTGCCACTTGCGGCAAGCCAGGCGCCCTGCTTGCCCCACCCGAGAGTTGATAAACGCATCCTCCCTTGGTACCCCTTGACCTAATGCCCCTGGTGACGCCACTTTTCCGGCGGTCCCGTACTTGCTTGCTACTTCGTCCGGCTCTCCATGGCCTGTTCACCGACGTTTAGGGCAATAGTACGCTGCTATGGGCAACCTTTGCCGCATATTGTCTCCCGCTAGTATCCCCGGCCTTATGAGGCTTCACATGAAATATCTGGTAGGGGCACTTCACATGCAAAACTGCTCAGAGAGGCAGCGGGTACCCACAGGGCACCTACCGCACGGTTTCTGGGTGCGTCGGGCCTGTATTTCCGGGATCATTTTCACTGTGGGCAAATAGGACGCGCCAGAATATACCGTGGCCTAGTTCGATACAGACGACGTCTCACCAGCGTGGGTGACAGGGAGGGAGAACTTAGGTTTACCGCGGTAGAGCAGTCCGCCCACAAACATACCGATGATCGATGGGATCAGCCAGGCAAATCCCATCTCCGCCAAGGGGAAGATGGACATCAGATGCTTCAGCCACTCCAGGTTTGGGAATACACTGAGCACGGCGTCACCCAGGCTCAGAATCAGGGCCACCAAGACACCCCCCTTATAGAACCCGTCGTTGGGAAGGAAGCGATTCAGCAAGCCCAGGACCGTAGTGACGATACACGCCGGGTAGATCACCAGGAAAATGGGGGTAACATAGTTGACAATATTCTGCACCCCTGTGATCCCCATGAACACACCAATCAGGCAGGCGATCAGAAGCAGAACCTTATAAGGAATTTTCTCCCGGAAAAAGGTATACAGGAAGGAGACCACCGTGCTGCCCAGGCCCACCGCTGTCGTCAGGCAAGCCAGGGTCACGGCGCCGCCCAGGCATGCAATGCCCGCGGTCCCCATAATCTGCCGGATCAGGCCGGAGAGGAGGACCGTCTGTGGGGTGTCCTGCGGATAGATCCCACTGCCCGTCGCGCCCAAATAGGTCATGGTACCATAGACGGCAAACAGGGCCGCAACACACACCAGGCCAGCGGAGAAGGCGGCCTTTTTACTGGCCTTCCGGTCGTATCCGCGCCGGCGGAGATCTCCTATGATGACACCGGCAAACAGGATACCCACCGTGAGATCCCCGGTGTTATAGGCAGTGAGCAGGGCCGAGCCGAAGGGGTTTTCAATGCCGGTATCAACCGGCTGTCCCACGGGGTCCACAACGCCTTTGATGAGGACAACGGCCAGTAGGATGAGTAGCAGCGGAGTCATGTACTTGCCCAATTTGTCAATCACGGATTCCCGGTCTTTGGCGAAGAAGTAGACCAGAGCAAAGAATACGATGACCGTGATCCAGATCGGGACATCTGGAAACAGGGGCGCCACCGCGAGCTCATGGGTGGAGGCCGCGCATTTCGGCAGGGTGGAGCCCATGGCAAGCAGGGTACTGTTGACCAGATAGAAGGCATCGTAGAATTTTGGGTGTACATGCCCCATCAGCGATTCCGCGCCCTCTCCCACATTGTTGATCGACCAGAGGGCGAGCACCGGAAGGATGATGCCGCCCAACAGCATCCCCATGGCGCCCAGGAACCAGGCGCTACCGCTGAATAGCCCGATCTGAGGCGGGAAAATCAGATTGCCGGCACCAAACATCGTGGAGAACAGCGCCAGGCCGGTGATGATGCTGTCTTTTATAAGATGCTTTTTCATTGCTTGCTCCCTCTCTTCTGCCCGGCGGGTCAGGCCAGGCTGTCACGGATGGTGAGATAGGTCATGTTGGGCACGTGCTCAAATGTGTACTTCATGTGTACCCGCTCGGTCACCTTGTGCCCGTCCTTGCCGAAGGTGCCGATGTTCACCACGGGCACGTTGATCTCGCGAACCAGATCCACATCATAGAAATACTTGGTCTTCCAGGACGGCATATTCTTCCCCATGGCCGCGATAGTGGACACGTCGTCGCTGATAGCCATAAAGCTGGAGTCGGAGATATAGGGGTAAAACATGCGGATCTGGATAGGATTGACGCATACAGGCTGCACTGTCTGGACAGCCCGCTCCACAGCGGCGAGCAATTCCTTCTCCTTCTCTGTCTTGCCCGTCATCTCGATGCGGGCGGAGAAGATGGAGCCGAAAAACACCACAATCATGGGGGACTTATCCTCATCCCAGCGGCAGGCCTCTTCTATGACCCGGACACTGAACAGCCGCAGATCCAGGGCTGGCTCGTCGGCATTTAGTTGCTGGGCGAAGCGGAAGATGTGCTCCCGGAACTCCGGGCCGCGGCGCCGCTCCAGATAGTCGCAGTACTCCTCCCAGGTGTACACCCGGCTCTTCCAGGGCAGGGGCTCATAGTCCACATGGCTCTTCTCGCAGTACCGTCGATAGGAGGCGTTGACATGGCGGATGACGTTGCCAAAAGCCTCTACCGCCTTCTGACGGCTCACGGCCATCACATCCACCGGGGACATGCTATGGGTAAAGAAGTTGTAATAAGCATAGCCCGCCAGGGCGGTCTGCACTGTATAGCCTTCCTTGAAGTCTGCCTGCTTCAGGGAGATGGGCGGGACCGTCACTTCCCCCTGGGCCTCGTCACACAGGTCGGTGTTCAGCTCCATCAGGCGGGTGAGCTCTGACAGAATCAGGTTGGGATCCAGGCCGCCGTAGGCCTGTCCCACATGGGTCTCCTTGCCCCGGACATAAAAGGAGGGCAGGAGCTTGCCAATGCTGCCGAAGTAGATATATCGGTTGATGTCCGCCAAGTTGTAGCCGGTAGAGTAGTCGGCATTGATGCAGGCGATATAGTCAAACCCCTCTTTTTCCTTCAGCCGTTTGAACTCCTTCAGGCCGGTGAGGATACCGTGGGAATTGTCCTCCTCGTCGCACTCGGCGTAGGCAATGAGGTTACCGTCCAGCTCCTCCGGGTGCTCCGAGAAATATTTAATGAGGTACATATGGCCCGCCACGCCGGATTTCATATCCAGTGCACCTCGACCGAACATATACTCCCCGGAGGCGATGTCTGCCCGGACCTCCTCGCCGATGTCCAGCTCCAGCAATTTTTCCGGCAGATGATCCGGGTCAAAGGCGAAATCCCTGAAGACGCCGTAATCATCCACCCCCACGGTGTCGATGTGACCGATGAGGATCACAGTGCGGCTGGAGGTTCCCTTGGTTCCCTTCACATAGGCGTAGGCGCTGTGCCGCTCCACGAAATCGTTTTCTGTCTGGATTAGCCGGGCCTGCTCCGGATGCCGCTGGAAGTAGTCCAGTCCCATATAGTACTCATAGATATACCTGGCGCAGTTGGTTTCACCTTGGGGCTCCCGGACAATGCTGGGGATGGATACCAGCTCTTTGGTCAGGCGCCTGACCTCCTCGTAACAGTCCAAATACATGGCAGAATCCTCCTTCATTTTACAGGATGCGTTAGATCACAGCAAAGGAGATGCCATCAGTGAACACATCATATTTTGTGCCGTAAACAGCAGAAAACTTCCGAAACCGACACCGGTTTCGGAAGTTTTCCAGAAAGGGAGGGAATATATTCTGCGCAAAAATTTTTTAAAAATAAAAAATTTTTGCGCAGAACCGTCAGAACTGATACTTCTGTAATTTGTATTGTAGCGACTGCCGGGAGATCCCCAGCAGCCTGGCCGCATCCATCAGGTTCCTTGTTTCGCTGATGGCCTGGCCAATCAACTGCTTCTCGAAGTCCGCCATCTGCTGAGGCAGGGTCCGCCCGCTGTCAAAGCGGGGCTGCTTTTCCAGACGCCGCCGAAACAGGAACTCCGGCAGATCCCGGATGGTGACCGTCTCGGACTCCGCCGTGTTGAAGCAGCTCTCCATCACGTTCTGCAGCTCCCGGATGTTGCCCGGCCAGCCGTAGTGCGCAAAGAGATCCATTACCATAGTGCTCACGCCGATGATCTGATGATGCATTTTTTGATTCAGCCGTCGGATGAAGTGCTCTGTCAACAAGGGGATATCCTCCGGCCGCTCCCGCAGAGGGGGCAGACGCAACTGTACCACCCCCAGCCGGTAGTAGAGATCCTCCCGCAGCCGCCCCTCCGCGATACAGGTGAAGGGGTCCTCATTGACGGCAGAGATCACACGCACATCCACCGGTGTGGAGGCTGCCGCTCCCAGCCGGCGGATTTCTTTGTCCTCCAGCGCCTTGAGAATCTTAGACTGCAGGGCGATATCCATGGAGTTGAGCTCATCCAGGAAGAGTGTGCCATGGTTGGCCAGCTCAAACAGGCCGGGGCGATCCTCCGCCTGGGTATAGCTCCCTCTGGTGGTTCCGAACAGAATACTCTCCAGCAACGTGCTGGGGATAGCTGCGCAGTTTTGGGAGAGGAAAGGCCCATCCGATCGGTTGCTGTGGCTGTGGATAGACTGGGCAACCAGCTCCTTCCCGGTCCCCGTCTCCCCCACAATCAGCACCGAGGACGGATTGACCGCTACCCGCCGGATTTTTTCCTTAATATCCAGCATTTTAGGGCTCTTCGTAATAATGTCATCCAACGTATACAGGCGCTTCCTGGGCCGCTTGCGCTGAAGGCTCCGGTCAGGCATCCGCTCCAGCAGCGTCTTGTCCCCATAAACAGATGCCTCGATGGCGCCAATAATTTCGCCGTTCACTTTGATTGGAAAGGTGGAATTGACGAGGTAGAGCTGTTCCCCGCGGTAATTGGTTACCATTTGTCTTTCGTCGAGAATTTCCTGCCCATTTTTTAGTACCCGCATAATACTGCTGGTTTCTTCTGTGAGGCTGGGATAGTTTTCCAGGATATGCATACCTGTAACATGGGCGCTCTTTAAATTGTTCACTTCGTTGGAAAACATGATGGAGTATTCAATAAACCCCTTACAGTCCGTGATGATAATGGCATCCGTGCGTTCGTACAACCCAAGAACACTGTCCAAATAGCTATTTAACATATTTTCCCTCCCCGTAATCGTACTGCACCAACAGGAGAAAGAAGGAACTCCGCCATCCCGGGCTGCTCCTACTCACATAGAATCTGCGGAATATTTGCGCTGTAAGTCAACTCGATGCGATTTCATACATGTATTGTATAGCGAACTCCGAAGAAGCGCAACCGTATTCTCCATCGCTACCTACAGAATTGTGCAAGAAAATATTTTATGCTATAGTTTAGTAAAAAACGGAGCTGCGGCCGCACGGATTTACGAGGAGGGACACACCATGATCGGAAAATGGTTGAATTACATGTCCAGGCTTCACGACGGCGTGGATGCCATTCTGATTGCAGACCGTCATGGAACAATCGAATATTCCGCCATGTTTTCAGAGCAGGAGAACGGCCTGATTGATGAGGGCTTTATTGGGAAAAGCATCCTGGAGGTTTACCCAGAGCTGACCAAAGAGACCTCCAGCCACTTCCGGGTGATGCGGACGGGGGAGCCGATCCTCAACGAGAAGCAGGTGCTCACTGATTTCCGGGGCAGGCGGGTCATGCTGGTCACCTCCACCTTCCCGTTAGAGGACAACGGCACGATCATTGGCACCATGGAGACCTCGGTATTCTATCACAAGGACTCCCAGCTGGACGGGAAGAACCACTGGCTGACCAACCCCCACAAGGGCCTGTTCCGGCTGGAGGACATCATCACCCGCAATCCCGAGATGCTGACTCTGAAGGACACCGTGCAGCGGGTGGCCGCCAACCCCTCTCCGGTGCTGATCTGGGGGGAGACCGGCACGGGTAAGGAGCTCTTTGCCCAGGCCCTCCACAGCCACAGCACCAGATCCAAGGGCCCCTTCATCTCCCAGAACTGCGCAGCCATTCCCACCACCCTGCTGGAGAGCACCCTGTTCGGCACCACCCGGGGGAGCTATACCGGTGCGGAGAACCGGAAGGGCCTGCTCAAGCAGGCCGACGGAGGCACTCTCTTTTTGGACGAGGTCAACTCTATGGATCTCTCTCTGCAGGCCAAGATCCTGAAGGCCATCGAGGAGAAGAAGTTCCGCCCCGTGGGCGGGGAGCAGGATGTGCACAGCGATGTGCGCATTGTCTCCGCCATGAATGTGGATCCCATCACCGCCGTTCGGGACGGCCTGCTCCGACGGGATCTGTTCTACCGGCTGGGAGTGGTGCAGCTGGCCCTGCCGCCTTTGCGGAAACGGCCGGAGGATATTCCACTGCTCACAGATTTCTATGTAGAGCAATACAACCGGAAGATGGATCGGAGGATCGCAGGGGTCAGTGAACTTGTCCGCAATGCTATGCTGGCCTATGACTGGCCGGGCAACATACGGGAACTGCGCAATATGGTGGAGTCGGCCTTCAACCTCTGCACGGGGCCGGTGATTCAGCTCAACGACATCCCCCGCTATATTTTTTATCACGAGGAGGACAAGGCAGCGGAATCTGCGGCAGAGACCCTCCCGGAGGACATGGGGCTGCAGGAGGCGGTTCGACAATATGAGAAGGGCCTGATCACCCACGCCTTGGAGCACAGCCGTACCATCACTGAGGCCGCCGGGAAGTTGAAGCTGACCCGCCAGGCCCTCCAGTACAAGATGATGAAATACCATCTGAATGGCTGAACAGAAGGCAAGAAATTTTGTAATTTTGCGCAAAATTTCTTGCCTTTTCTTTCATCTACTGACGGCGGGTGGGATGGTGCTTCCGGAAAAGTTCTTTGCTCCCAGACATTTCCGGGAAAGTTTCCCCTTCCGACCGAACTGGCATCCTGCTTGCTAAGGATATGGGCAGTGGCTGCGCGCGGGCCGCATATCTGAAGTTAAGAGAGAGGGTAAAACGATGGCGGAAAAAAAGAAACGGGGCTTCACTTTCCCACATATGTTCACACTGATCCTGCTCATCATCACGGTATGCACCATCCTGACCTACGTGGTCCCGGCCGGCCGGTACGACACCTATGTGGATGAAAACGGCGTGGAGGTCTTTGTGGACGGTAGCTACCACCGCATCGAACAGACTCCGGTAACCCCCATGAAGGCCCTCATGTCGGTGCAGGAGGGCATCATCGAGACGGCCAATATCGCAGCCTTCATCTTCGTTATCGGCGGCGCCTTCGGTGTGGTGGCGGAGACCAAGGCCATCGAGGCCGGCATCGGGCGGATCATCAAGAAGACCTCCAAGCGGCAGGGGCTGCTCATCCCCATCATGATCTTTGTGGTGGGCTTCGCCGCCGGCTCCTTCGGCATGTTTGAGGAGTGCCTGGTGTTCATCCCTTTCCTGGTGCCCATCTGCATCGCCATGGGCTACGATTCCATCACCGGCCTGGCGGTGGCCATTGTGGGCAGCTCCAGCGGTTACGCCGGCTCCTTCGTCCAGCCGGCCAACGTGGGCGTGTCCCAGAGCATCGCCGGCCTGCCCCTCTACTCAGGCATGCAGTACCGCCTCATCATCCTGGTGGTGATGCTCACCATCGCGGCGGTCTATGTATCTCTTTATGCCCGGCGCATCAAGGCCGACCCCACCCGCAGCCTGATGTACGAATTCGATCGCCAGCGGGAGGAGAAGGTGGATCTGAACGACCTGCCCGAGCTGACCGGCACCCGCAAGGTGGTGCTGCTGGTCATGGGTGCCACCTTCGCCCTGCTCATCGTGGGCGTGCTCAAATGGGGCTGGTACATCAACGAGATCTCCGGCCTCTTCCTGGGCATGGGCATCATCGTGGGCTTTGTGGGCCGGGTGGGCCTCAACGGCTTCGGCGTCCTCTTCGGCCGGGGCGTGGCCGACTTCGCCACCGGCGCTCTGGCGGTGGGCTTCGCACGGGGTGTGCTGATCGTCCTGCAGGAGGGCAATATCCTCCACACCATCCTGTACGGCACCTCCGGCCTGCTCACCTCCCTGCCCACCGCCCTGACAGTGCTGGGCATGTACGTGTTCCAGAACTTCCTCAACCTGCTCATCCCCTCGGCCAGCGGTCAGGCGGCCACCTCCCTGCCCATTCTTCTCCCCATGGGCGACATGGCCGGTATTACCCGCCAGACTACCTGTATCATTTTTCAGATTGGCAACGGCCTGTCCAACAACCTGGTGCCCACGGCGGGCACCTTCATGGCCGCCCTGGCCATGGCCAAGATCCCCTATGGCAAGTGGGCCCGCTGGTTTGTGCCCTTGCTGGGCCTCCAGTTCGCGGCGGGCGCGGTGCTGGTGCTGATCGCCAACGCCATCCAGCTCGGGCCCATGTGATAAGAAAGAAGGTATCTGCGTGAAAGAGGCAATTCAAAAGACGGTGGAGGGCTTCCTCCCTGAGCTCTGGGCCATGTCCAGGGAGATGTACGAAAATCCCGAGCTGGGGCTGGAGGAGGTCAACTCCTCCCGTATGCTCCGGGAGTGGCTGGCCAGACAGGGCTTTGCCGTGGAGGAGAACTTCCATGGCCTTACAACCGCCTTCCGGGCGGTCTACGGCTCCGGCAAGCCGGTGATCGGCTTCCTGTGCGAGTACGACGCCCTGCCCGAGGTGGGCCACGGCTGCGGCCACGACCTCATCGGCGTCATCTCCGCCGGGGCGGCCGCCGCCCTGCGGCAGGTCGTGGATACCCACGGAGGCACCCTCGTCGTATACGGCACCCCTGACGAGGAGATCACCTGCACCAAGGTGCAGCTCACCGAGGAGGGGGCCTTTGACGAGCTGGATGTCGCCCTCATGCTCCACCCCTACCAGAAGACCTGCGGCCGGATGGGCAGCATCGGCATCTACCCGGTGCAGTATGAGTTCTTCGGCAGGAAGTGCCACGCCAACGAGGCCGGGCCGGGCAGCGACTGCATCAACGCTCTGGACGCGGCCGTCACCGCCTATCTCAATATCAGCCAGGCCAAGCAGTACCTGGACGCCAACATTTACGGCATTCTCAACAGCGGCGGCACCCTGCCCAACATCATCCCGGACTACGCCTCCCTGCGCTACTACATCCGCTGCGACCAGGAGTGGAAGACCCGCCGGGCGGTGGATCGGGTCAACCGCTGCGCCCAAGGCGCGGCAGACAGCGTGGGGGCGGAGCTGAAGATCACCCAGTATCTCTGCCCCACCCAGCCCCTGTTGCTCAACGAGCCCCTGCTCCAGGCCTTCGAGGAGAACATGACCGCCCTGGGCGAGCCGGTGGTGGTGGAGGAGGGCAACTGCCTGTCCACCGACGCGGGCAACGTGAGCTTCCGGGTGCCCACCCTCCACGGCATGATCGGCATCCACAGCTGCCAGGGCCTGGATCTGTACACCGAGGAGTTCGCCGCCCAGACGGTCACCGAGAGCGGTCGGGAGGCCACCCGGCTGGGCGTCTGCGGTCTGGCAGGCGTTGGTTATGATCTGTTGACAAATCCGGAGCTGCTGGCCGCTGTCCGCGCGGATTTCGACCGAGGGATCCGGGAACAGGACGAGAAAGGAGTTTAAACATGCTGCTGCATAATTCTGTTACAGAGGATCCCACCATCTGGGCGGGCCTGAACCACCCGGAGCTCTCCCTGGAGGATGTGGACGTCGCGGTATTCGGCATCCCCTATGACGGGGGCGTCAGCTTCCGCTCCGGCACCTGCGAGGCGCCCCAGGAGCTGCGGAAGATCACCCACACCATCTCCCCCACCACCGAGGATTTCCGGGACATCTCCCCCCTGAAGGTGAAGGATCTGGGGGACTGCATGGGGAAGGACCGGGACGAGATGTTCGCCGAGGCGGAGGAGCTGGCCTTCCGGGCCGTGAAGGCCGGCAAGTTCTTCACCATGATCGGCGGCGACCACTCGGTGACCATCCCCGTCCACCGGGGCGTCAACCGGGCGGTGGACGAGGACTTCGGCATCATCCACATCGACGCCCACTTTGACCTCTGCCACGAGATGCACGGGGACGTCCTGTCCCACGGCTCCACCGAGCGGCGGGCCACCGAGCTGTCCCATGTGGGGGACAGCGACCACCTCTACTTCCTGGGCATCCGCTCCATCGAGTCCGACGAGCTGGACTTCTACCACAGCAACAAGGTCAATGTCCTCTCCGCCGCGGACATCGATCATCAGGGCGTCCCGGCCGCGCTGGAGCAGGTGGTGGCCCACATGAAGCGCTTCTCCAAGGTCTACATCACCCTGGATATCGACTGCTTGGACCCCGCCTACGCCGCCGGCACCGGCACTCCCCAGTTCGGCGGCCTCACCGCCCGGCAGCTGCTGGACCTGCTGAAGGGGCTCTTTGACGGTCTCAACATCATCGGCATGGACGTGGTGGAGGTGGCCCCCAAGCTGGATCCCTCCCTGGCCGCCCTCTTTGCCGCCCGGAAAATCGTTACCGAGTGCTGGGCACATCATTACTTCAAAACCTTAGCTCGCTGATGCAGTTGCTTCTGGGCTCCTTTTCTTTGTTTTTATCCGGCGCAAATTCTGAGGTGGCTCTACTGCTCTGACCCATAACCTGACCCAGAACAGAAAAAGTCCCGGCGGAGCGGAGCGTATGTGACCTCCTGGATTTGGAAGATTTCTGGGCTAAAAAGGATCGGAAATCGCCTGAAATCAACGGATCGAACTACTGGTAACAGCTCATAACCCGGAGGTCGGTGGTTCAAATCCATCCCCCGCAACCATAAACCCGTCAGAATCCGTGGATTCTGACGGGTTTCCTCTTGTTTTTATCACTTTTTTGGCTGATTATTTTTGCCGTTTTTATCTGACCCAAACCGTGACCCATACGGGATCTCGGAGCGTTCAGGGCTGGAGACTACCAGAGAGGATACCGTCCATCGTCTTGGCCGCCTGGCGCTGGGAGGCTGTGGTCACATGGGCATAGGTGTCCAGGGTGAACCCAGCGCTGAAGTGTCCCAGCATCCCGGATACCGTTTTCACGTCTACCCCGTTCTGGAGGGCCAGGATGGCAAAGGTGTGGCGCAGATCGTGGAATCTGACCCTAGGGAGTCCCGCCCCTTTCAGCACCCGGTGGAGCATATGCAGCACACTGTCCGGGAAAATCGGCACACCCGTTGGGCTGGGGAACACCCAGGAGCTGCTCCCCGTTTTCTTCCTCTGTGCCTCCAGAACGCCTATCGTATCCTCTGCCAGCGGCAGGGTGCGGTAGGCGTTTTTCGTTTTCAGGGGCGCCTCCACCACCTCGCCGTTGATCCGGGCGATCTGCCGCCGTACCCGGAGGTCACCCCGCTCCAAATCAATGTCCACCCATTTCAGGCCGAGAAGTTCTCCCCGGCGGAGCCCAGTAGCCAATTCCAGATAGTAGAGCTCAAACACGCCGCTGTCCTTGGACTCTCTCAGGAAGGACTGGAGCTGCTCCACCAGCAGGGTTTTCATCTCCTTGTGCTCCAGCCGGGGCAGGGCACAGCCCTCCGCAGGATTTGCGGTGATCAGTTTCTGCTCCCTGGCTAAGTTCATCGCAGAGGAGATGATCTGGTGGATGTTCCGCACGGTCTTGGGGCTCAGCCCCTTGGCCTGGTGCCTGGACTCCAGCCGGCCTGCCCTTCCCTGCTCCAGCAGCTTCTTGTAGAACTTCTGCAATTCCAGAGGAGTGAGTTTTTCCAGGGGGACCTTGCCAATGTTGGGCTTGATGTGGTTGTCGATGTAGCCCCGGTAGGTCTGGTGGGAGGATGGCCGTACTTTTATCTTGGCGTAGTGCTCAAACCACACCTCCATCCACTGCCCCACCGTGTACCGGCCAACCTTGGCCGTGTCCAGTCCTTTCGCTTCCTCGATTGCTTGTTTCAGCTTGGCCTTGGCCTCTGCCTGGGTTTTTCCCAGGACGTTCTTGTAGATGGCCCTGCCCGTCTCCGGGTCGCGGCCGGCGGTGTACCGGCCCTCCCAGCGACCGTCCTTGCGCTTGCGGAGGTTTCCCTTCCCGTTGGCTCTACGTTTTGCCATGGCTTATTACCTCCTTTGCAGCAACACAACATACCGCAGAAGAGGAGAAATAGCTAGGCCAACGACGCAGAGTTAACAGAACATTATCATTTGCCTTTTCTTTGTTACAACGTATCATTTCCCGTCCAGCGCAAAAGACCCTATCTTTGTTTTATGTGGCGCAGGATTTGCGTACCCCGGCGTGGAAGGATGTCCCCAGCCCAAACGCCCCCACAGCGGCGGTCAAAAAGGCTGGAACCAGCTGGTAACACTGCCTTTCTCAATACTACCGATCACCTAAAACTTCGAACTCCGCCTTCAGCGACCACCTAAGCTTGGTCTGAGCCGAAATCCCGCAACCCCTTGGCACGCCCCGCACTGCGGGGCGTTGTGATTGGGCCGGCGGCGGTTCACCGACGTCGGTCCTTTATCCTAGTACTAAAATCGAACGCCTCCGGAGAACCCAGAATCGGGCCCCCGGAGGCCTTTTCTCTCTGGAATTCATGCTACTCTGGGAGGGCAGATTTTCCGTGACACTCCCGCCCAGGAACCACTTGCCCACACGCGGCCTAACGCCGCCAAAATCCCGTTTCAGGGGGCCCTGCCCCACCCCTGCCCCGAAACCGGCACACAGGGGTGACACGGCCGTGACGGCGGTCGCTCCCTGGCTTGTCCCTCTCTGCACTTTGCCGCACGCTGTGCGCTTCTCCCGAGAAGTGGGTGCGGGTTTCCGCCCGCAAAAGGCGTTTGGCAGGCACTTACGGCAGTTCGCCTCCACCTCAGAATGGGCAAAATCTCTCCGAAAGGAAATTAACGATTGACAACGAATAAAATGGGGAATACAATCAAGTTGCTACAAATAAAATAGCGAACGCACAGGTGCGTCTCCCCTCCGGGTGGAGACGGAAAAGGGAAGCCGGGTGAAACTCCCGCACAGGGCCGCTGCTGTAATTGCGGAGTCCCGCCAAAAATGCCACTGGCAGGTAATGCCGGGAAGGCTGGCGTGGACGGAGACGCATGAGTCAGAAAACCTGCCTGCTGCGTGCACAGGACATGCTCTTCGGATCTCAGGAGCCAGTGTGCGGCAGAGGAATATCCCCCGTAGGCGGGGGATGAACTGTTTGCAGGAAAACCGGGATCGGAGCACGCTCCGACCCCGGTTTTTTGCGTTCATCTTCCCGATACAGAAAGGCGGTCATGCGCAAATGGAACGATACGAATACCCCTTCTCAGCCCTGGTGGGGCAGGAAAAGCTGAAAACCGCGCTGCTGCTCAACCTGGTGGAGCCCCGCCTGGGCGGCGTGCTGATCCAGGGGGAGAAAGGAACGGCCAAGTCCACGGCGGTGCGCGGTTTGGCAGAGCTGATGGACGAGGTGGAGGTGGCGGAGGGGTGCCCCTTCCACTGCCGGATGGATGGTGAGGCGCTGTGCGACGAGTGCCGGTCCAGCCCGGCCCGCCGCGCCGTTCCCTACCGCCGCCGAGTGGTGGAGCTCCCCGTAAGCGCCACCGAGGACCGGGTGGTGGGCACCCTGGATCTGGAGCGGGCGCTGAAGGAGGGCGTCCGCGCCTTTGAGCCCGGCCTGCTGGCCCAGGCCAATGGAAATATCCTCTACGTGGACGAGATCAACCTGCTGGAGGATCACATTGTGGACGTGCTGCTGGACTCCGCCGCCATGGGGGTCAACACCGTGGAGCGGGAGGGGATCTCCTACAGCCATCCGGCCCGCTTCATCCTGGTGGGCACCATGAACCCGGAGGAGGGGGATCTGCGGCCCCAGCTGCTGGATCGCTTCGGCCTGATGGTGGAGGTGCACGGCGAACAGGAGGCGGAGGCCCGCAAGGAGGTGGTGCGCCGCCGCCTGGCCTTTGAGGAAAACCCCGCCGCCTTCTGCGCCCGCTGGGCGCCGGAGCAGGAGGCCCTCCGGCGTCGGATCGGGTCGGCCCAGGCCCTGCTGCCCCAGGTGTCCCTGCCCGAGCCCCTGTTCGATACCGTGGCCCGGGTGTGCACCGCCCTCCAGGTGGACGGCCACCGGGCGGACATCACCATGCTCAAGACGGCACGGGCTCTGGCGGCTCTGGAGGGCCGGACGGAGGCCGGAATGGAGGAGCTGCGGCGGGCGGCGGAACTGGCCCTGCCCCACCGCCTGCGCCGGGCCCCGTTTGAGCAGGCTGGAGATGCCGGCATCGACTGGGAGGCGCTGTTCTATGGATAGGCCCTTGTATCCTTTCACCGCCGTGGTGGGGCAGGAGCGGGCAAAGCAGGCCCTCCTCTGCCTGGCGGTGGAGCCCCGCATCGGCGGGGTGCTGCTGTGCGGGGAAAAGGGGACGGCCAAGTCCACTCTGGTGCGGGCCCTGGGCGGCCTGGAGGGAGTGCGCCTGCTGGAGCTGCCGGTAAGCGCCACGGAGGACATGCTGCTGGGCGGTGTGGAGCTGGAGGCGGCGGTGCGCACCGGCTGCAGAACCTTCCAGCCCGGTTTGCTGGCCCGGGCCGACGGGGCGGTGCTCTATGCCGACGAGGTAAATCTGCTCCCCTCCGCCCTGACCGCCGCCCTGCTGGACACGCTGGAGACCGGAGTGTGCCGGGTGGAGCGGGACGGCATCTCCCACACCTGCCCCGCCCGCTTCGCCCTGGTGGGCACCATGAATCCGGAGGAGGGGACGCTCCGCCCCCAGCTGCTGGACCGCTTCGGCCTCTATGTGGCGGTAACGGGGGAGCGGGAGCCGGAGGCCCGGAAAGAGGTGGTGCGCCGCCGCTTGGCCTTTGAGGAAAACCCCGCCGCCTTTCGCGCCCAGTGGGCCCGGCGGGAGGAGCGGCTGGCCGGGCAGCTGGCCGCCGCCCGCGCCCTGCTGCCCCAGGTGGACGTGGGGGAGGCGGAGGAGCAGGCCGCCTGCCTGCTGGCCCGGCAGGCCAACGCCGCCGGGCACCGGGCGGAGCTGGCCATCCTGCACACCGCCCGCGCCCTGGCCGCCTTGGCCGGGCGCACTTACATCAACTTGGAGGATCTCCACACGGCGGCGGAGCTGGCCCTGCCCCACCGCAGGCGGGAGGGAAGCGAAGGCCCGCCCCCGCGACAGGAGAGAGGGGAGGAGCCCCCTCAGGGATCTGGAGCGGACGGACAGGCCGGGGGCGGGGATGGACCGGCGGACGAGTCTCACCCCGCCGACGGGCCGCCGCAGGAGGGGGTTCAGGCCCCCGCGCCACCCACGGAGCAGGGGCCGTCCCGAGAGCGGTTGGAGCAGGGGGAGGACCTCTACGAGGTGAGAGCCCTGCTCACCACCCGGGCAGACCGCCTGGCCCGCCGGGGCAGCGGGCGGCGCAGCAAGACCCGCTCCGCCACCCGGCGGGGGCGGGCCGTGGGCGACCGCATCCCCCGGGGGAAGGCGGAAGATCTGGCGGTGGGCGCCACGCTGCGGGCCGCCGCCCCCTATCAGTGGAGCCGGGGCGGCGGGCAGTCCGGCCTGGTCATCCTGCCCCCCGACCTGCGGGTGAAGGTGCGGGAAAGCCGCGTGGGTGCGGACATCGTGTTCGCCGTGGACGCCAGCGGCTCCATGGGTGCGGCCAGGCGGATGAAGGAGGTCAAGGAGGCGGTGCTCTCCATGCTGATGGACTCCTACCAGAAGCGGGATCAGGTGGGGCTGGTGACCTTCCGGGGCGGGGAGGCCGCCGCTGTGCTGGAGCTCACCCGCAGCGTGGAGCTGGCCCAGCGGGAGCTCCAGGCCCTCCCCACCGGCGGGCGGACCCCGCTGGCCGCTGGGCTAGAGGAGGCCCGCCGCATGCTGGAGCGGCAGCGCCGCCGGGTGCGGGATTCCCTGCCCCTGCTGGTGCTCATCACCGACGGCCGGGCCAATTTCAGCCGGGGCGGCGACCCGGTGGAGGAGGCCCTGCGGGCCGCCCGGCGGGTGGCGGAGGCCCACATCCCAGCGGTGGTGATCGACACCGAGCGGCAGTTTGTCTCTCTGGGGCTGGCGGCCCAGGTGGCCCAGGTGATGGGGGCGCCCTGCTACCGGGTGGAGGAGCTGCGGGCCAGGCCGCTGGCCCAGCTGGTGCGCGGCCACAGCCCGGCGGCGGGTTAAGGAGGCGTCTATGGTAAAGCTGCTTTTCGTGCTCATGAATGAATACCGGCTCTGGGCCCTGCCTCAGGCCCTGGCCGCCCTGGAGCGCCGGTACCCCGGCGCGGTGGAGGGCAGGGTCTACTCCGTGAGGGAGATAAATGCCGACGCCGGGCTGGAGCGGGCCCTTCTGGCCGACGGCGCGGCGGCGGACATGGCCTTTCTGGCCTCCCATGGCTCGATTCAGAACCTGTACTGCTTTTCCCGGCTGTGGGAGGCGCTGGAGGGGCGGCCGGTCTATTTTACCTCCACCATGGGGGACGAGCTGGCCGAGCTGCTCCCCAGGTTGGGGCTGGAGCCGGCCCTCTACGCCGCGCTGGACAGCTATTACCAGGCGGGGAGCCCGGCGGATCTGGAGGGGCTGGTGCTCTGCGCCCTCAACGGCCGCTTCGGCGGGGATTATCCCCTCAGCCCTCCGAGCCCGCCCCGGGGGCAGGGGGTGTACACCCTGGAGGGCTTCCTGCCGCCGGAGAGGGAGGCGGAGTACCGGGCGCGGATGGCCGCCGAGACCCGGCCGGTCATCGGTGTGCTAATCCACGACCACTACGCCAGAACCGGCAATCTGGAGCATGTGGACGCCTTGCTGCGGGCCATTCAGGCCCGGGGGTGCGTCCCATATGCCCTGTCCGACTCCTTCGCCGCCGACCACGGGGCGGAACAGGGCATCCTCTACCGGATGGAGCGGTTCTACCGCAGGGCGGACGGCACCCCCATTCCGGGGGCGCTGGTGGTGTCCTACGGCTTCAGCCTGACCACCCTGGCCGGGCGGGAGGCCCGGGCGGGCCAGGTGCCCGCCAGCGTGTTTGAGAACTGGGGCCTGCCGGTGATCCAGGGACTCACCACCTACTTCAGTGCTGACGAGTACCGGCGGGATATCCGGGGCCTGGATCTGGTCTCCCTGCCCGTGTGCGTCTACCAGCCGGAGTTTGACGGGCAGCTCATTTCCGTGCCCTACGCGGTGACGGAGCGGACGGCGGACGGGCGGAAGGTGTGCCGCCCCCTGCCCGACCGGGTGACGAGGGTGGCGGAGCTGGCCTGCCGCTGGGCGGAACTGGCCCGCAAGCCCATGCCGGAGAAAAAGGTGGCCGTCATCTTTCACAACATGCCGCCCCGCAGCGACACCATCGGCAGCGCCCACGGCCTGGACACGCCGGAGACGGTATTCCGGGTGGTCCGGGCCCTGGAGAGCCAGGGCCTGCGCACAGCCTACTCCTTTTCCAGCGGGGCGGAGATCATTGCCCGCATCCGGGCAGCGGTGACCAACGACAACCGCTGGCTCTCCCCGGAGGCCGCGCTGGAGCGGGCGGAGGCCACGGTGCCGGCGGAGCAGTATCAGGGGTGGTTCGACCGTCTTGACCCCGAGACTCGGGCCCAGATGGAGGAGAGCTGGGGCCCCGCCCCGGGCACCGTGATGGTGTCCGGCGGCCAGATCGTCATCCCCGGCATCCGAAACGGCAGCCTCTTTGTGGGGGTGCAGCCCATGCGCTCGGCGCCGGAGCGGGCGGAGGAGCTCTACCACAGCACCGACAGCACCCCGCCCCACTCCTACCTGGCCTTTTACCGCTGGGTGGACGAGGTGTTCGGGGCGGACGTGGTGCTCCACGTGGGCACCCACGGCACCCTGGAGTGGCTACCGGGCAAGGAGATCGGCCTGTCCTCCGGCTGCTTCGGCGACATCTGCATCGGCGGGGTGCCCCACCTCTACATATACAACATCAGCATCCTGGGGGAGGGGATGCAGGCCAAGCGCCGCTCCTACGCCTGCATACTCGACCACCTGATCCCCTCCATGGACGACGCGGACACCTACGGCGGCCTCACCGATCTGGACGAGGCCATCGACGGCTACTATCACGCCCGCCAGGCCCGGCCTGCCCAGGTGCCCGCACTGCTGGAGCGGATCTTCACCCTGGCGGAGGAGCTGGAGGTGACTACCGATCTCCAGCTGGAGCGGGCGGATCTGGAGGCCGAGCCGGAGGAGGGGGTGGCCCGCCTCCACCGCTGGGTGAGCCGCATCAAGACCTCCCTGGTGCGGGACGGCCTGCACATCTACGGCCAGCCCCCGGAGGGGGAGCGCTTCGACCACCTGGCCCGAGCCCTGGTGCGGGTGCCAAACGGCGCCGTGCCCGCCCTGGAGGACAGCATACTGCTGGCCCAGGGGTGGGCGCCCGAGGAGCTGCGGGCCGCGCCGGAGCGGCTCTACCCCGACGGGCGCACCGCCCTGCGCATTGTGGACGGGGCGATTGCGACGGCCCGGCGGCTCGTTGCCCGCCTGTCGGCGGAGGGCTACCGGCCGGAGGCTGCGGCGGAGCTCCTGGCGGAGGAGGGCTTTCCGGGGGACACCACCCCGCTGGCGCGGGTGCTGGACTTTGTCTGCACCCAGGCGGCGCCCCGGCTGCGCCAAACCACGGACGAGCTGGATCTGCTGCTGGCGGGGGTGGAGGGGCGCTTTGTCCCGCCCTTGCCCGGAGGCAGTCCCTCCCGGGGGAATGCCCACATCCTGCCCACGGGCCGGAACTTTTACGCCATCGACCCCGCCGCCGTACCCAGCCGGGCGGCATGGACGGTGGGACAGGCGCTGGCGGAGCAGGCGGTCGACGCCTACCGGGCCCAGAAGGGGGAACCCTGGCCGGAGAGTGTAGTGATCGTGGTCTACTCCGACGAGTGCATGAAAACCAACGGAGAGGACATCGCAGAGGTGTTCGCCCTGATGGGTGTGCGCCCCCGCTATTTGGGCCAGACGGACAAGGTGGTGGGGGTGGAGCCCATCCCCCTGGCGGAGCTGGGCCGCCCCCGCATCGACGCGGTGCTGCGCATCAGCGGCCTGTTCCGGGACACCTTCCCCAACGTGGTGGAGCTGGTGGAGCGGGCGGTGCTGGCCGTGGCCGGCCTGGATGAGCCCCCGGAGCAGAACTTTGTCAAAAAGCACACCGACCAGGAGCGGAAGCGGCTGGTGGCCGAGGGCCTGAGCGAAAATGAGGCGTTGGAGCAAGCATCCCTGCGGGTGTTCGGCTGCCCACCCGGCACCTACGGCGCAGGGGTGAGCAAGGCCATCCACAGCCAGAACTGGGAGAGCTGGAGGGATCTGAGCCAGGTCTACACCCTCTGGAGCGCCCACGGGTACAGCAGCCGCTTCCACGGCCAGGCCATGCCGGAGCTGTTCCGCAGCCAGCTGTCCTCCGTGGGGATGACCATCAAGAACGAGTCGTCGGTGGAGATCGACATGCTGGACAGCGACGATTTTTACAGCTATCATGGCGGCCTGATCGCCTGCGTCCGGGACTGCAGCGGGCAGAGGCCCGTCTCCGTGGCGGGCCTCACCGCCGACCCCGCCCGACCGGAGACCGCCCGTGTAGAGACCGAGCTGGCCCGGGTCATGCGCAGCCGCATCCTCAATCCCAAGTGGCTGGAGGGCCTGAAGCGCCACGGCTACAAGGGCGCCCAGGAGCTGTCCACCACCTTTGACACCTTTTTTGGCTGGGACGCGGCGGCGGAGGTGGCCTCCAACTGGATGTACGACGCCATGGCGCGGCAGTTCCTCCTGGACGAGGAGACCCGCCGGTGGATGGAGCAGGTCAACGACGCGGCGGTGCTCCAGATGAGCGAACGCTTCCTGGAGGCCCACCAGCGGGGTATGTGGCAGGCGGGTGAGGAGGAGCTGCGGGCCATCCGGCGCATCTACATGGACATGGAGGGCGTGATGGAGGACGGCTTTCAATGAAGGGCGGGCTGGACACCCTGGTGCTGCGCCTCACCAACCGCTGTAATCTGGCCTGCGGCTACTGCTACGCCGGGAGCGGGCCGGCGGGTGAGGATCTCTCCCCCGATCGGGCGGCAGAGGCCGTGGCTCTGGCCTGCCCGCCGGGGGGAGCCCTGCGCATCCAGTTCACCGGCGGGGAGCCCCTGCTGCGCTGGGACACGGCGGTGAAGGTGCTGGACTTCGGCCGGGCCTCCGGACGGAGGTTCCACGCCGCCATCCAGACCAACGGCACGCTGCTCACACCGGCGCTCTGCCGGGAGCTGAGGGCCCGGCGGGTGGCCGTGGGGGTGAGCCTGGACGGGGTGGGCCCGGACAACGCCGCCCGCCGCACCCCGGAGGGGGAGCCCTCCTTCCAGGCGACGGCCCGCGGGCTCCAGACCCTGGCGGCGGCCGGCATGGCGGCCAACCTGACCGCGGTGGTGTCGGCGGGCAGTGTGCGCGGCCTGGACCGTCTGCTGGACTTCGCCCTGTGGTGCGGCAACGTCCACGGTGTGGGCCTGGATCTGGTGCGGCCCCAGGGCCGGGGCGCGGGGGCGGGGCTGTCCCCCTCCCCCCAGGCGCTGGCCGAGGGTTTGAACCGCCTGCTGGCCCGTCACGATCAGCTGGCCCGGCTGGGCCGCCCGGTGCGGCTCAAGGAGCTGGAGCGCCTGCGCCTGCTGCTGCGCACGGGCTGCAGACGGGACTGCTACTGCAACGCCCAGACCGGGCGCTCCCTGGCGGTGACGCCGGACGGCCGGCTGTGGCCCTGCTCCGCCCTGGCCGGGGCGGAGGGGTGCCTCCTGGGTACGCTGGGCGCGGGGACGGCCCTGCCGCAGAGTCCCTGCCCCGGGCTGGAACCGCCGGAGGAATGCGCCCGCTGTCCCGCCTTCGGCCTGTGCGGCGGGGGCTGTCCTGCCGCCCGGCGGGCCGGGCCCTCCCCCCTGGACTGCCAGATGCACCGGAGGATGCTGGAGCACGCCTGCCGGCTGGAGGGGAAATTGGAGTGGTGGAATACGTGGAAAACCGCGTTTCCAGATAGAGAAGAACCAGATGACAAGGAGGAATCGCAATGATACACCATCTGAATCGGGCGGCCGGGCTGTGCCTGACCGCCGCCCTACTGCTCACAGCGGCGGGCTGCGGCCAGCAGACTGTGCCGGAGAGTCCCAGCCCGTCCCCCGTGGTGGAGACCGCTGCGGCAGACAAGAACGACCTGACCGTGGTGCGCAGCATGGAGCTCCAGTATGCCAACAACTTCGCGGTGGACTACTGTGCCAACGGCTGTAAGATCATCACCGACGGCGCGGGACAGAAGTTCCTGTGGGTGCCCGAGGGGGGAGAGGCGCCGGACGACACGGGGGACATGACCGTTCTCCAGGCCCCGCTGACCAAGCTGGGCTGCTTCTCCACCACCCACGCCACCCTGTTTCACGCCATCGGGGCGCTGGACAAGGTGAGTCTGGTGACCACCGACAAGGATAAATGGCATATCGAGCAGGTTGCCCAGCAGATTGAGGACGGCACCACCACCTATGTGGGCAAGAACTCCGCCCCCGACTATGAGCTCATCAGCGCCGCCGCGCCCCAGATCATCCTGATCTCCGCCAACACCATGCACGGCAGCGACGAGGTGCTGGCCAAGCTGGACGAGCTGGGCATCCCCTACATCGCCGACAGCCAGCACCTGGAGAACCACCCCCTGGGCCGCGTGGAGTGGGTCAAGCTGGTGGGCGCCCTGCTGGACATGGAGGAGGAGGCCGACGCCTACTTCGACGAAGAGGTGCAGCGGGTGAATGCCGTGGCCGAGAGCGTGGCCGGGGAGAGTGAGCACCCCACCATCCTCCAGACCTATATCTTCAAGGGTACCGTCTACGTGCGCAATGGCGGCGACTATGTCAACAAGATGCTGGAGCTGGCCGGCGGCACCTATCCCTTTGCGGAGCTGGAGCCCGGCCAGGGCGGCAACACCAAGATGACCGTGGAGAAGTTCTATCAGGGGGCGGTGGACGCCGAGATCTTGATCTATGACAACACCAGCGACGTCAGCGTGTCCACCGTGGCAGACATTCTGGCCAACGGGGACTATCTGGCGGATATGAAGGCCATCCAGGAGGGCAACGTCTGGGGCATCCAGAAGAACTACTGGCAGTCTGCCGACGACGTGGCCACCATGATCGAGGACATTGCCACCATTATCTACCACCCCGAGGACGCGGATCAGCTCCACTACTTCTATAAGCTGCCCGCCGAATAAGCCGCGGAGCCCGGCAGGGGAACGCACGGAAAAGGAGAGAGGCCTATGAGACAACACACGAGAAACGCCGTGGGATTTGTTGTGCTGGCAATACTGATGGCCGCCCTGTTTTACTGGAACATCAATACCGGCTCGGTGCATCTGAGCCTGGAGCGCATGCTCACCCTCCTCCGCTGGGGCAACGACGGCACCACGGAGGGCAATATTCTCTGGAAAATCCGCCTGTCCCGCCTGCTGGGGGCTGCCCTGCTGGGCGGGGCGCTGTCCATCGCGGGCTTCCTGCTCCAGACCTTTTTCAAAAACCCCATCGCCGGCCCCTTTGTGCTGGGCATCTCCTCCGGCTCCCGCCTGTTTGTGGGCTTCTTCCTCCTGGCGGCCACCCCCATTGTGACGGGGGGCTTCTCCCCCTACGTCATCTTCCTGGCGGCCTTCGCCGGGGCACTGGCGGCCATGGCTCTGGTGCTGGCCGTGTCCAGCCGGGTGCAGAACCTAGCCATGCTGCTGGTCATCGGCATGATGATCGGCTATATCTGCGACGCGGGCACCGACTTCATGATCACCTTCGCCGAGAGCAGCCAGCTCCAGAATTTCACCATCTGGACGATGGGCAGCTTCTCCGGCATGACCTGGGCCACCCTGGGGGCCTCCGCCCTGATCGCCATCCCCACGGTGGTGCTGGTGTTTCTCCTGTCCAAGCCCCTGGGGGCCTATCTGCTGGGTGAGAACTACGCCAAGAGCATGGGGGTCAACGTCAAGGGCTTCCGTGTGGCCCTGATCCTCCTGTCCAGCATCCTGTCGGCCTGCGTCACCGCCTTTGCCGGCCCCATCTCCTTTGTGGGCATCGCCGTGCCCCACATCACCCGCCTGATCTTCCGCACCTCCCGGCCCATGGTGCTCATACCGGCCACCTTCCTCACGGGAAGCGTGTTCTGCCTGGCCTGCGACCTCATCGCCCGCACGGCCTTTTCCCCCACGGAGCTCACCATCAGCACCGTCACCTCGGTGCTGGGCGCCCCCGTGGTGATCTGGCTGATGATCAAGCGCAGGAGGAATGGCTGATGTATTTTGAGACCCAGAAGCTGTCGGTGGGCTACCATCGCCGGCCCCTCATCGAGGACATCGATATCGGCATCTGGCAGGGGGGCATTCTCTGCCTGATCGGCCCCAATGGCTCCGGCAAATCCACCATCCTGCGCAGCATCACCCGCCATCTGACAAAGCTGGGCGGCGTGGTGGCCATCGGCGGCCGGGATTTGGACGGCATGAGCGACAAGGAGCTGGCCCGCCACGTGTCGGTGGTGCTCACCGACCGCATCGAGCCGGAGCTCATGACCTGCTGGGAGGTGGTGGCCGCCGGGCGCTACCCCTACACAAACCGCTTCGGAAAGCTCTCCAGGGAGGATCAGCGCATCGTGGAGGACTCCATGGCCCGGGTCAACGCTCTGGAGCTGCGGGAGCAGCGGTTTACCGAACTCAGCGACGGCCAGAAGCAGCGGGTGCTGCTGGCCCGGGCCCTGTGCCAGCAGCCGGAGGTGATCGTCCTGGACGAGCCCACCAGCTATCTGGACATCCGCCACAAGATCGAGCTGCTGGACATCCTCCGGGAGATGACCGCCAGCCGGGGGCTGTCCGTGGTGCTCTCCCTCCACGAGGTGGATCTGGCTACCAAGCTGGCCGACGTGGTGGTGCTGGTAAAGGACAACGCCATCTTCCGCTGCGGCGCGCCGGAGGACGTACTGGATGACGACACCATCCGCCAGCTCTACGATATCCACGACGGCAGCTTCAACCTGCTGCTGGGCAGCGTGGAGCTGTGCGGCGCGGCAGGGGAGCCGCGGGTATTCGTGGTGCCCGGAGAAGGCAGAGGGGCCCCCTGCTTCCGGGCCCTGCAAAAGAGGGGGCTCCCCTTTGCCGCCGGGATCCTCCAGCGGTGTGACGTGGACTGGGCGGTGGCGGAGACCCTGGCCGCCCGCCGGTATGAGGCGGAGAGCTTTTCCCCTCCCGCGCCGGACACCCTGCGCGCCGCGGTGGCGGCGGCCTGTTCGTCCGCCTGTGTGGTGGACAGCGGGGCCGCCATCGGCCCCTACAACCGGGAGAATCTGGAGCTGCTGCGGGCGGCGGCCGGGGCGGGGGTGCCGGTGCTCACCCTGCGGAGGGAGCGGCTGGAGAGCCTGGAGGCCGCCCGGCCATTTGACACCGTCCGGGCCCTGATGGACGAGGCCGCCCGCCTGGCGGCCGGAAAGGGGGGAGGGGTGTGTCCCTCGTCTGGCGCTGCCTCAGGCGCTATCGCTGGTACTGTCTGACGGCCCTCCTGTTTGTCCTGCTGGAGGCCAACTGTGAACTGCTGCTGCCCACCCTGATGGCGCGGATGATCGACGAGGGGGTGCGCACGGGGGAACTGGGCCGCGTCCTGGAGCTGGGGGGCTGGATGGCGGTGGCGGCCCTGGCGGGCATCCTGTGCGTGCTGGTGCGCAACTTCTGCTCCGGCACGGCCTCCCAGCGGTTTGGGGCCGAGCTCCGCCGGACGCTGTTTGCCAAATGCCTCCGCCTGACCGAGGGGGGCGTGGATCAGCTCGGGAGCGGCGCCCTGGTCACGCGGATGTCCAGCGACTGTGACCAGCTCTCCAGATCGGTGAACTCCGCCCTGCGCATTGGTGTCAAGGCCCCCGCCCTGTGCGTGGGCAGCGTGGTCTATACCATGGGGCTGGACATGGGGCTGAGCTGGATTGTGCTGGCGGTGGTGCTGGGGGTGACGGCCCTCATCACGGCCTATCTGGCGGAGAGCGGCCGGCGCTTCCGCCGGGTGCGGGAGGCCATGGACCGGGTCAACACCACCGTGGAGGAATTTCTGCGCGGCATCCGCCTGATCCGGGCCCTGGGGCGGGAGGAGTGGGAAAACCGCCGCTTTCAGGCGTCCAACGGAGAGCTGGAGGAGTCCGGCATCCGGCTTCAGCTCCTGTCGGCCTGGTTCGCCCCCCTGGTCACCCTCACTGTCAACCTGGGCATCGCGGCGGTGCTGTGGGCGGCGGGGTGCGGCGGGGCAGAGGCGGGCACGGTGTCCGCCCTCGTCACCTATATGACCCAGATGCTCACCTCCCTGATGACTCTCATTGACGTGTTCAAGCTGCTCATCCGGGCCAGAACCTCCGTCCGGCGGGTGGAGGAGGTGCTGGCTCTCCCGGAGGAGGGAACCCTGGAGGGGCCGGAGGAGACAGGCGTGGAGGAGCCGGTGCTGGAGCTGCGCCATGTGACCTTCGCCTACCCCGGGGGAAGCGGCGTGCCCGCCCTGCAGGACATCTCCTTCACACTGCGGCGGGGGGAGCGGCTGGCGGTGGTGGGTCCCACCGGCGCGGGCAAGACCACCCTGGCCTGGCTGTGCGCCCGGCTCTATGAGCCCCAGAAGGGAGAGCTGTACCTGGGCGGGCGGCCCATGAGCCGCCTTCCCCTGGGGCGGGTGCGGCGGCAGGTGGTGGTGGCCGCCCAGCGGAGCGCCCTCTTTTCCGGCACCATCCGGGAAAATCTGTCCATGGGTGACCGGGGCGCGGGGGAGGCACAGCTCTGTGCCGCCCTGGAGACTGCTCAGGCCGCCGACTTCGTGGCGGAGGCCGGCGGCCTGGACGCCGTGCTAGTTCAGGGGGGCGTCAACCTCTCCGGGGGACAGCGGCAGCGGCTCTCTCTGGCCCGGGCCCTGGTGCGGGGAGGCGCGGTGCTGGTGCTGGATGACTGTACCAGCGCCCTGGACCCGGCCACTGAGCGGAGGGTGCTGGATGGATTGGAGCGGCGGCCGGGGCAGGCGGTGCTCCACATCACTCAGAAGGTGCGCGCGGCCCGCACGGCAGATCGGATCCTGGTGCTGGAGGAGGGGCGGCAGGTGGGTCTGGGCACTCACCGGAGCCTGCTGGACACCTGCCCCACCTACCGGGAAATCTGGGCCTCTCAGGCCCCGGAAGAGGAGGGAGAAGATGGCACACGGTGAAGCGTCCGGCGGCCCTGTGCTGCCTCCCCAGCGGCGGAGCCTCCAGCAGCGCTTCGGCCCCCACGCTAGGGCCAGGGACGGGCGGGGCACCGTGCGGCGGCTCCTGGCCCTCTACGCCCGCTGGGGCAGGGAGCTGCTGCTGGTGGTGTGCCTTACCCTGCTCTCCACCGGGGCGGCCCTGGCGGTACCCTATCTGCTGGGACGGGCGGTGGACTGCTTTCTGCCTTGGGGCGGCGTGGAGCGTGCCGCTCTGTCAGTGCTGCTGCCCACTCTGGCAGGGGCCGCGGCGGCACAGTGGCTCGGCAACTGGGGCCGACGCCGCTGGATGGAGATCCTTTCCCAGCGGATGGTGGCCCGCATCCGGAGGGAGTGCTTTGCCAAGCTGGGGCGGCTGCCCCTGTCCTACTTTGACCGCCACCCCCATGGGGATACCATGAACCGCCTGGTCAGCGATGCCGACAACGTCAGCACCGTGGCGGCTGAGACGGTGACTCAGCTCCTGTCCAGCCTGCTGATGGTGGCGGGGGCGTTGGCCATCATGGCGGCCCTCAGCCCGCTGCTCACCCTGACGGCCCTGGCAACTGTGCCGGTGATCGCCCTGTGCACCCGCCTGATCTCCCGGCGGAGCAGGACGCTCTACCGCCGGCAGGCCGATGAGCTGGGCCGCCTGAGCGGCCTGGTGCAGGAGTCCCTCTCCAACAGCCGCACGGTGAAGCTCTACCACCAGCAGGAAGAGCTGTTGGCACGCTTTGACCAGATGAACGGGGCGCTGTGCGCCACATCGGTGAAGGCGCAGATCTGCGCCGGCCTGCTCAGCCCGCTGGTGAACATGGTCAACAACTTGGGCTTTGCCCTGATCGCCTGCGCCGGGGGCGTGCTGGCCCTCCGCGGCGCGGTGAGCGTTGGGCTGGTGGTCAGCTTCCTGGGCTACTCCCGGCAGTTGGGGCGGCCCCTGAACAGCATTGCCGCCCTCTTTTCCAGCATCCAGCAGGCCGTCGCTGGGGCCGAGCGGCTCTTTGAGATTTTGGACGAGCCGGAGCTGCCCCCCGATGTCCCGGGTGCAGTCTCACCCCGGACGGTGCGGGGAGAGGTGTCCTTTGCGGATGTGTCCTTCTCCTATGAGCCGAACAGGCCGGTGCTGGAGCATGTGAGCTTCCGCGTCAGGGCAGGGGAGGTGGCCGCATTTGTGGGGGAGACCGGCGCGGGCAAGACCACCCTGGTCAACCTGCTGATCCGGGCCTATGAGCCGACGGCGGGGGAGATCCGGCTGGACGGCGTGCCCCTCGGTCGGTACAGCCGGGAAGGACTGAGCCGGTGCTTCTCCGTGGTGCTCCAGGAGACCGTCTTTTTCCGCGGCACGGTGCTGGACAATCTGCGCTATGCCCGCCCGGAGGCCACGGAGGCGGAGGTTGTCCATGCGGCAAAACTGGCCCATGCCCACGGTTTCATCCAGCGCCTGCCCCAGGGGTACCAAACCCTCATGTCGGGGGCGGCCGGGGAATTCAGCCAAGGGCAGTACCAGCTTTTGGCCATGGCCCGGGCCCTGGTGAGCCGGGCGCCTATCCTCATCCTGGACGAGGCCACCAGCAGTGTGGATACTACCACGGAGCAGCGGCTCCAGCAGGCCACCCTCCGCCTGCTGGAGGGCCGCACCTGCTTCCTGATCGCCCACCGTCCCTCCACCATCCGCCGGGCCGACCGCATCTTTGTGGTGGGGGAGCGGGGGATCGTGGAGTCCGGCACATATGATGAACTGATGAAAAAGCGAGGAGTTTATTGGAGTGTGCTTCAATGAATCAGTCGTTTTGAATGTAATTTATGACCAGCAGGCCATTGTTATTTTGACCTTGCGCCTCCGTTGGGGTGTTTTGTCTTATAGTGACGAATTTCTGATAACGTGTTGCTACTTTGACCCATGACTTGACCCAGAACGGGAAAAATCCCAGCGGAGCAGGCAGCATACGACCTCCGGGATTTGGTAGTTTTCTGGAACGAAAAGGGTCGGAAAGCACTTGAAATCAAAGGATTGAACTGCCGGTAGCAGCTCATAACCCGGAGGTCGGTGGTTCAAATTCATCCCCCGCAACCATGAAAAACCCTGGAACTTCAAGGCTTAATAGTGATAAGGTACTATTTAGCTTTGCGAGGGGGCAGAGAACGGTGTGACCGTAATGGTCACGCCGTTTTTCTGCGTCCAGAGGTAGATTTCGCAACAACAGGCTCGGAAATCACAGGAATCTCTACATCATCCACGAAGTTGAAATAGATTTTTACCTTCTGTACCCGCTTGCCGCTGGATTTGTCCGGTGCAAACACCTCAATCTTCTTGATATACTCATTGACTATCGTAGGGGTCAATTCCGGCACATCCACATACTTCTGGGTCAGGGTGACAAAGGCATCTACATCTGCACTCATGGTTTCCTGTGTTTCCAGCCATTCTTCCGTCACTTCAATTTCGAGTTTTAACCGTTCCTGTTCTGTCTCGTAATCGGCGGTCATTTTCTTATACCGCTCCTTACTCAGATCGCCCAGGACAAAATCCTCATAAAGTCGGGACAGAAGAACATCCAAGTCAGCCAGCCGTTTCTTGGCCTGCTCCACTCGCTTCCGATCCTCACGGATGTTGCGTTCCTGATCGGAACGGCGGCATTGCAGCCATTCTTCCTGAAAGCCTTCCACATCCTGCCGGATATAGGTATTGACCGCACGGATGCGCTCCAACACCAGTTCCCGCAGTACATCTTCACGGATATAGTGGGCAGAACAGGTGCCTCGACCACTTTTGTAGCTGGAGCATACATAATGGTCTTGCTTGCCGTCAAAGCTTTTGCAGGTAGCAAAGTGCAGCTTATTCCCGCAATCAGGACAGAACAGAAGCCCAGAGAACAATCCCTGCCGTTCCGCTTTTGTGGGACGGCGTTTGTTTTTTCGCAACTCCTGCACCCTGTCCCACTGAGCCTGAGAAACGATTGCTTCCTGCGTATCAGGGAAGATACACATATCTTCGATTGCATTGGGAATCCGTTTTTTCAGCTTGTAGGACTTGGAATAGGTCTTGAAATTGCAGGTACAGCCGGTGTACTCCATCCGTTCCAGAATACCCGCAACCGATTGACCAATCCAATGGTAAGGGCGCTCCGGCATTTTCTTACGCTTTTTCGGGTCAGGATGGTTTTCCGACTGTTTGGCATACAGCGCCTTGGTAGTCAACACCTTATCCTTCTCCAGTATACGGGCAATCTGTTCCGGCCCCTTGCCGTCAATGGCCAAGTCAAAGATGCGCTTGACTACTGGGGCAGCATCCTCGTCAATGATCCAATGGTCTTTATCGGCAGGGTCAGTGCGATAACCATAGGGCGGTTTTCCCAGATGCTTTCCGCTGGTGCCTTTCTGCCGGAATACGACTCGGACTTTTTTGCTGGTGTCCCGTGGATACCATTCGTTGAACAAATTACGGATAGCGGCAAAACCATCGCTGTCGCCCTGTTCACTGTCCACACCATCGTTGACGGCGATAAACCGCACATCGTAGCTGGGGAAAATGATGTCCGTGTATTGCCCAACAGTCAGGTAATCTCGGCCAAATCTACTAAGATCCTTGACCAGCCAGCAACCGACAAGCCCCTGCTTAACCAGTGCAAAGCCTTCCTGCACGCCGGGGCGGTCAAAATTGGTTCCCGTATATCCGTCATCCACCAGAATTTTCAGGTTGGTGTAGCCATGCTCGGCTGCGTACCGGGTTAAAAACTCTTTTTGATTCTGTATCGAATTTGATTCTCCATCCAGTGCATCCTCATTGCTGAGGCGGCAGTACAGGATGGTGATTTTCTGCTGATCCAACATAGCGTCCTCCTTTACGGTTGGGTCAGCTGACAGAATCGGTGTGCATGATGATATTGTAGCATGAATTTGAGTCTGTGTCATGAACAAAGCGCCTCCTTATCCAAGAAAATGAGCCGTTTTACCTTGTGGGTAAGCGGCTCATTTCCGTCACATACAGTCTCCAGCAAATACCAGGTATTTCCGATTTTTCGTTCTACCGTACCTGTAAAAGGGTTCATTCGGTTTTCCCAGCGTTTCCGGCATTCTTCCAGAAAATCTATCGGCGGTTCGAAAATCGGGTCAAAGCAGGATTCAATGTCGATATAGCCATAGTCGGGTTCGCTCATAAAATCTCTGTGTTTTCTCATGCAGTTTCCTCCATCAATTAAAGTTCCATATCCTGCGACTTGCGGCGAGCAGGTTGATCGTGCTGCCTTGTTTGTCGGGTTCGGGTCAAAATGGCGTCAAGAAAAGCCCGCACCTTTTCGGGTGCGAACTTGACAGCTTCCAGATAAGGCCGTGCCTGTTCTTTCAACGACTCATATCGCTGTTTCCAGACAGCGGCACTTTTTTGTGCGCTTTGCAGTTTTTCTTCCAAACGGCTGTTTTCCGCCTTGGCAAGAATCCCGTTGACCGCATAATCCTTGAGTGTGCTGCACTCGGATGGGGTCAGAGTGATATTGCCGGTGATCGTCTTTCTCCCCATGGAGCGGATTTCCTGTACCGTCAGGGCGGCAGTGCGCTGTTCTTTGGCCTGCCTTTGCAGGGATTGCAGTTCCTTCTGTTTTTTCTCAACGGCAGCCTGTGTGGTGTCCAGTGCCTGCTCTGTCTGAGCGATTTGAGCGGTCATAGCCTCCAGACGCTGCTGCTCCTGTGCCACCTTGAACTGGGTCACAGTCAGATGTTCCTCGGTACTGCCACGCTCTCCACGCTCCACATCGGTATATCCGGCAGCTTTCATATAGTTGAAGAAATCGTCTTGCAGGACACTGTACGATGTTCGCAGAACTTTCTTGCCTTTGGCGGTCAGAAGCGGATTGCCCTGCTCATCCAGAGCTACCTTGGATTCCCACTTTTTACTGCGGCTGACCTGCATGATGGTCTCCTTGACTGTGCCCACAAGGGACTTGTCCTTGCACCGCTTTGACCAGAGAATCTGTTTTTCCACCACCGGGATATAGACCACGTGAAGGTGGTAGTGATACACATTCTGCCCCAGAGCTTCCGACATGGCCCGGTTGCGTTCATCGGCGTGCATGACGGCAGAGAGGATATACTGCTCACCGCCCACGATCTCCACGGCTGCTTTGTATGCGTCGGTGTAGAACTGCTTGGCATATTCGTAGCCGCCGTGATTGTGGAAGTAAGCGGAGTTCACATCAAAAATCAGCTCCCCATATTTCACCGCATCGGCTTTCAGGCCACGGGTGGAGATGACGCCATCGGCAATCATCTGATCGAACATAGCGGCATAGCTGTCGGTGGGAGCTTTGAAGTGGATATTCCGGTAGGTCTGGGTGGTATCAATATCCTGGTTGGAGTAGCTGTCCTTTTCTCGTTCGTTATGCTCCTGCACCTTCGCCACATCATCGAGGGTGGGCAAGTCCTGGTTACGGGCAAAGGTGCGGTCGACTCCGTCGTTTCTGGCCATACAAATCAGCTCCTTTCCATTGTGCGGCAGACGGCTGGGGCCGGGGATGCACTTCCTGCGGGAAGTGTAATAACCTACTATGACACTTTCATCCCAGAGGGCTGCAAAGTGCCGTGGGCTCTCCGAGGGGGAATGCGGCATCTGCGGATGCCTTGCCGCCTTTAGAGGCTTGTGTGTGGCACCCAAATCCTCAAAAGGCGGTGTGACCGACAGCCTCTCCGCAATCTTGATTGCTTCAATTCTGCCGCCCACAGGCAGAGCAGATTTTGCAAATCCACTCTGCCATCCATCTCCAAATCTGCGGATTTGTCAATGGATACGGGAGATACGGCGGGTAAGAACGGCGGGCATCATTTGTCCCTCCGTTTCTGCCATACGAAGTCATAGTCAAGGGCATCGGCAAGCTGTACCGCCTCTACATACCGCAGAGACTCTCGCTGGAGCTTATTGGACAGGTTTGAAACGCTGTCGCTCCAACCGTAATCCTCAGAAAGCCGGTCAACGACTTCCTGCATCGTGTAGCCGGAACGCACGATGTATGACTTGATTTCATTTCTCAAATTGGATTTCATAGAAAATACCTCATTCTTTTATGAAATGGTTTTACCGTGGAGCATCCTTCAAAAACCAATAGATACAACACATCGTATGGCGTGTTCCTTGGATACACTTTGGGCCTTGGTAAAGACTATCCGGTTCACGAATACGAGGAACTTGCCGAACAGAAAATGCAGGCTGACATAAAGCGTTATATTCCGTATATTCTCCAGAAGATTCAGGATTGCGGCTTGGGAATGCACTCGTTTTATATTTATGTACTACCTTTTAACGATGCCGAGGAAGAAAAGAAATCCATCATGGAGGCGGTGCTGGAAGGAGATGTTGCCTTGATATGAGCGAAGAAAAGAAAAAATTAGGCGACGCCATATTCGTTGACATCGATAGCAACGAGTATCTAAACGAAATTCATGAGAAGATACTTTTTAATTATGCGTTGCGCCTATTTCAGCTTGAAGCGAAAGGAAAAGTTAAAGAATTTGACCTCTTGGACGCACTGCGCTTTGCAGATCTGCTGTCCAAGTCAAATCATCCGGAAGCCAGTGCCAGACATAAAATGTGGGCGCAGGAGATTATTGTTCTTTTGAACGAACTGTACCCGGATAATTCTTTGGTCAAATTATATGCAGGCTCTGTGTTCTCCAGCGTTGGAAACCATAGAGGCTTGCAGAAGATTAATGCTGACTACAAGGACATTTCTACATTTGAGCGTGTTTTTGCGCAATATAGAAGTGATTACCTTACAATACCGGCAGACACAGATAAGAAATTTTTTAGCGAACAAAAAATTGCCTATGACCATTTGGATGACCCATGCTTTAGTTATTCTGGGCCTACTTCAATGGGTAAATCGTTTATCATGCGCATGTTCATTAAGGATGAGATCATCCTTCAGGGCGCTCAGAAAAATTATGCGCTGATTGTTCCGACAAAGGCTTTGATAAACGAAGTTCGTAGCAGCATTATAAATGATTTAAATGACAATCTGGAAAAGCGAAACTACCGTGTTGTCAGCGCAGCAAGCGACATAGCGTTGGAAGAAAATCACAACTATATTTTTGTGCTAACGCCAGAGCGTTTGCTTTACTTGCTTATCAGCAGGCCGGAGCTGCAAATTGATTACTTGTTTTTGGATGAGGCACACAAGCTCTCAGGTAAAAACAGCCGTGGCCCATTCTATTACAAAGTGGTCGACATGCTGCTGAAGCGGCCTAAGAAGCCACATTTCATTTTCGCTTCTCCGAATATACCTAATCCACAGGTATATTTGCGTTTGATGAATGATGTAATCGAGAACAACGACGAGAGCAAGCTGGCCTCCACGTATTCACCGGTTATACAAGTGAAGTTTTTGCTTGATTTATTGGGCCAGAAGGTTAGCGTTTATAATGAACATACGCAATCGGTTATAAAGGTCGCTGATATAAAAGCAGCAAATACATCCTTGAAAACTATGTTGCTTTATTTTGAAGCAAAGAATATGCGTTTACCAGAGAATGAAAGATCGCAGACTATCGTGTATTACAACGGTCGTTCAAAGGCAATCGCTGCGGCGAGAGATTTTGCTGACTCGCAGGGAGTGTTGGAGAAACACGATCCAGAGCTTGATGCTTTATCACGTGATATTACACGGGAAGTTCATGGCGATTATTATCTGGCAGGGATGATCAAAAAAGGCGTAGCATACCATATTGGTTATTTGCCCGCCTCTATAAGAACAAGAATAGAGACGCTTTTCCAGTCTGGAAAAATTACTACAATGTTTTGCACAAGCACCTTGCTAGAAGGTGTCAATTTACCGGCGGATAACCTATTCATTACTGATAATAAGATTTTCCGTAGTGCAATGAGTCCGGTTGATTTCAGAAATTTGATAGGCCGTGTAGGTCGAATCAGCTACAATCTATACGGAAATGTGTTTTTCGTTTCCGAAGAAAAATCTGTAAAGCCGGAAGATTATATCGAAATGCTGCAAACACCGGTACCGGAGCAGGAACTTTCTATAACGACAAATCCAAAAGTCATGAAAAAAGTAGAGAAGCAATATGTTGTCGATATCTTAAAAAGTGGAAGTTCTGTCATCCCACAGCGAGTGAATGCAGAGGGTGAGGCCCTTCAATCAGAAGAGTCATATGTTATGATGCGCAAATTCGGATTGATTTTGCTCAGGGATATCATGGAAGACAGAGACAGCCTTGTCCGCAGGGAGTTTTCTGATCTGCTGTCTGTCGCTGATGAGAATGACATTAGGGCGAAGTTTTCGGATTCTCCAACGTTACCTGATGATGACATTAACACTTCGGTCGACCAGACAAAAAGGCTTATAAAGGCCATTAGAGGCGGATTGGAATATCCTCCGTGCATCAACGGCGGCTTCAGATATGCTGATGTCATTGAGTTTCTAAACAAGCTCGCCACTATTTTTGAGTGGGACACCTATGAAAGATCTTCCCTTGGCAAGGAGTCATTGCGTAGATGGTATGCTGTAATTCTCTGTCAGTGGATGGAGGGAACGGGCCTTAGTTTTATTATGAAGAAGGCCATAGAATATCGCAGAGATCATCCGGAAAATTTCCGTGTGTCCATGTATCAACCGCCGACTACATATAACGACCGTTCCAAGGAACACTGAAACGTCGTTTTTGCAGAAACGCTGGAAGTTATTGAAAATATTATCTTATTTAGTATTTCTAACTACTTTCTGCGATTTTCGAATGAGTATAAAAAGATTCACAATGTGACCGAATTCGAAAACAATTGGTATGAGTATGTGGAGTTTGGTACCACCAATCCATTGACCATACTGCTGCAGAGAAACGGCTTCTCTCGTGAAGCTGCAACGTTCATTCGTGACCATCGTGAGTTTGCCGAAGAAGATGGTAGTACCGGAAGGTTAAGACTGAAGAACGAACTGCTATCGTGTGGTAACACAAGCGTAGAAATGGAAGCTGCCGATATTAAATATAATGCTCCCGGATTATTCACCGACAACGAAGACGATCCGGAAAATTGGAAGCTTTCGTTTATCAGAACTATCGAATGCCCGGATTGTGGGATTGAGTTTGAAGTCGATTTAGAAGAATATCTCCAAGATGTAAGTAGTTTTGAAAAGGAAAACGGTATGGGTCCTGATGCTGTATACAGCTTTGATAGCGATACTGATTGCGAATGCCCGTACTGCGGCAAAACTCTTCATATTACTGGATGGATTCGTGAATACCCAATAGGAATAGTGGATTCCGAAGAAATCGATGTTGAACTTTTTGAAGACGAAGAATAATACAAGGAGAACACCGATGAAAAAGATAGAAGGTTCACCGAAGAATCTAAAACAATTATTGCAAAATACGAAATACTCCATCCACTATTATCAGAGAGAGTATATGTGGCAGCGTAAGCATATCGAAGAGCTTATCGACGACCTTACCTCTGAATTTCTGGATAACTATAAGCCGGGTGATTCTCGTCCGGCTGTAGCGGATTATGGCGCATATTTTATGGGGTCCATCGTTTTAGCTGGACGTGAGAATGCTATTATCGATGGCCAGCAGCGCTTTTCGTCTTTGACATTGCTGCTGATGTATTTGAACAATCGCTTGAAGAAAATCGGTCAGAGCTACAACATGATCGAGACTATGATTTTTTCGGAGTCTTTTGGTACGAAATCCTTTAACATCAATGTAGATGACCGTCAGGAGTGTATGGAGGCTATCTTTAACAACAATGATTTTGATATGACGAACTGCGGCGAATCCGTGCGAAATCTGTATGGTCGCTACACGGATATCGTTGATGTGTTCCCGGCAGATATTACAGATGATATGCTTTTGCACTTCTGTGATTGGCTTGCAGAGAAGGTATTCTTTATTGAAATCGTGGCCACTACAGAACAGGACGCTCATAAAGTGTTCGTAACCATGAATGACCGTGGTTTGAGCCTGACATCTACAGAGATGCTGAAAGGTTACATTCTGTCTGAAATCAGGGACGATGCCGTTCGTGAAAAGATGAATGGCGTGTGGAAAGACATGGTCCTCATTCTGAAAAAGGACGATGATAAAGGAGACGAGACCTTTATTAAGGCATGGCTCCGTGCGCATTACGCTGAAACCATCCGTGAAACCAAAGCTGGTGCGGTTAACAAGGATTTTGATATCATCGGTGGCTCGTTCCACAAGTGGGTCCGTGATGAGCGTGATAAGTTGGGATTGGACTCCTCTGCGGATTTCGAACTGTTTATAAAGAAATTTGCCAAATTTGCTGAGGTTTACCAGCGCATTCGTCAGGCTGAAACTGTTTTTGCAGAAGAAACAAAATATGTGTACTACAATGCTCAGGTGAACTTTACTTTACAGCCACAGTTGCTTCTTGCGCCTATTTGCTACGAAGATCCGTGGCCTGTAATTATTGAGAAAATCAACCTGACAGCAAGATTTATCGATATTCTTATTGTATCCAGAGTAACCCATTATCGTTCCGTGGATTATAGTACCATTAAGAATTTCGTGTTCAATGTGACAAAGGACATTCGCATGTGCAATGTTGCAACACTAAAGCAGAAGTTGCAGCAGCAATACGATAATCTCGATTTTAAGCCGGAAGTGGCGTTGCCGGATTTGGGACTGAACAGTTTTACTAAGAAGTACATCAAAAACATTCTGGCCCGTGTTACCGGATTTATCGAAGAAAGCACTGGCGTTGCGTCCAACTACTGCAACTACATGAATACTCAAACTAAAAATCCGTTTGAAATCGAGCATATCATCACTGACCACTATGAGTGGTTTACTGATGAGTATGCAGATCAGGAAGATTTCAGACGCTGGAGAAATAGCGTGGGTGCATTATTATTGCTGCATAAGAGTATCAATGCCAGCTTGAATGACTCTCGCTACGGTTATAAGCTGAGTAAATATTGTTCCAATGAAGGTAATATCTAAACTGAGTCTTTGGGTCAGCTCGCATACCAAAACAATCCGAAGTTCAAGAAATTTATTGCTGATAACGGCTTGAATTTCAAAGCCTACGATCAGTTTGGCAAGGCTGAAATTACGGAGAGAGTTGCATTGCTGGTACAGCTGGTGCGTTTGGTTTGGAACGACGAGATGTTTAAATAGGAGATGCCATATGACAATGTTGGAAAAACCCTTTGAACAGGAAATGATAGATATTTATATGACCGCTAAGAAAGAATGTGGTTATAACGCCAGTCGCTTTCTTCAAATGTTGGGCGCTAAGGGTGGATTAGCTGCGGCAAAGCAGCTGATAAGTAAACCCGGCGGCACGGATGGATTCACCACTCTGTGGGAGAATGGGCGATTAGATTTATCCGTAGAGGCCCATGTTCTAAAGCATGAATATGCAGAATTATTTACTGATGAAGAACGCAGAATGTGCCGGGAGAGACTTGAGCAATTCGGATATATGGCAAAGTAACAGCTTTGATAAAGGAGAACAATCCGGAAGGAGTGTGATTGAATGGATAATATTTCCAAGACGATTCAGACCATAGAAAAGATGTTAGAGCATCATGCGATAAAAACCAGCTTAACATCGTTGACCGTGCATTCTTTCCGACGTTTTGAGCCTGAAACGACAATAGATTTCTTGTTCCCGTTAACTGTTCTGGTCGGTAAAAATGGAAGCGGAAAAACAACCATCATGAAGATGATTCAAACATTGGTTAATTGCAGCAGTCCAGAGGAGATATTTTTTGAAACTGCAATCGATGACGGAGGAATGGAAAATGCCTCGTTTTCCTATCATTTTTTTGAATCAGAAGTTGATTGTAAACATGTTGGAGTAAATAAATGGAATATACAAGGTCAAATTCCGAGAACCTTGAAAATTATCTACTTGAATCCGAAAACTCTGATCGGTGCATTTGAGAAAAGTTTCCTATATGATGATATTGGGAAAAATCCAAAGCAAGCGAAAAAAGTCGATTATGTGATTAGGCAATCCAGAAAGGTTCTTCAAAACAAACAAAAAGAGTCTGGCAAGAAAAAGGAACGGTTATTAAGCGCTGAAACAGTCAAGTTGGTGAACGAGGTCCTTCAACTTAATTTAGAAGAAGTGCGAGTTATTGAGCATAAATATTTCAGTGGAACATGGGCGACGAATGTTATCTTTTCCGATGGCATTGCTTATTCCGAATATAATGCTGGAAGCGGTGAATTCCTTGTTGCTTTAATGCTTGACAAAATTTCTCGCTTGCCAGAAAATGCTCTGTTGCTATTAGATGAGCCAGAAGTGTCTTTGCATCCGGGTGCTCAGAAAAGATTTATGCAGTGCCTTCTGACAATCATAAAAAAGAAGAAACTTCAAGTAATTATGACCACTCACTCAGCAAGTATTGTTGAGAATCTTCCAGCCAAAGCCATAGTATGTCTAAGACGGTTTGATGACCAAATTATCGCCGAAGGGAATCTTAATTATCAGTACGCATTTACAGAAATAGAAGAAGGAATAACAAAAAAGCATATTATCGTAGAAGACTTGATGGCGAAGCGTATTTTGGATGGCATCATAATTGCAGAATCATTAGGAGAACATATTCAAGTTGATTATTTTCCGGGAGGAGCTGACAACCTTAAAGTACATACCATCTTTACATATGCCAAAACACATATAACAAATAGGTTTATTATCTTTGACGGTGATCAAAAGCCTACTACGGAAATACCGGATTTTTCTGAAGTTTTAGAAAAGGATAAAACACTAATATACTATAAGGATGTTTTGAGGGAGGTTGTCGGAGTTAAGGCGGATTCAATTGCATGGGGCATGGATGCAAATAGTAAAAGTGGTAGAAAAAATGAAGATCAAGAAAAAACACTTTTGGTAGAATACCTTGAATTCTTTAGAGATAATGTGCGTTTCTTGCCTAAATTGATTCCAGAAGATTTGATATTCAATTCCGATAAGTTACAGGCTATATGTGGCGATTTGCCGCCAGTTGATAGTATTGATGATTCTAAGGCAAAGCTAAAAGCTGTTGCGGATAGTACGGGATATGATTTCGGAAACTTAATCTCCATTCTGACAACATCCTTTATAAAAACCAAAAACGAGGATTATCAATATATACTGGCATTGTTGAAGTCGATTATTGAGAGATAAACCTTTAAATTTCATTAGGCGTTTTAATGATAGCAATTTATTGAGCAGAATGTCCGTAACGAAAGTGAACGAGCAGCTTATGAAGCGGTGGTAAACAGTGTGCAATGCATGATTGATCTTTTTGGAACAATCCCTCTTTCAGAAAACAGTTCTTTAGTGATGCCTTTAAGCCCAAAATCAGGCAAACAACTAATAGCATCAATGAAAAATCTGCAAATTCTATATGTGAAAAGCCGTCAGAAGCAGCATCTTATGAACGTGCCTCTGGCGGCTTTGCTTATCAATCGAAATCTAACTGTGGGGCCTCCGTTACGGTTCGCAGATATTCTTCCGGATTGCCATTCAAAATCAATTCCGCATAGGACAGCGGATCGTTGTAGATGAGCCAGTCCAGTTCAGACCGCTGGAAACGGCTATTTGCCACCTCATCCTCAACAGCGGTACAGTTAATGGAAATCATGTTGCTGTCAGAATATCTTAGTTCAACGTAGCCGGTATCCACGTTAAATTCACAGGAAAGTAATGTTTTCATAATTCTATCCTCCAATGTTGGCTCTGTTAACAAGAAAAACTCCCGCCTAATTCCTGTTAGGAATCAGACGGGAGTTTCGTATGCACCCGAAAACCGTCAGCTAACAGTTGATAAGTGATTTAGTTCCTTATCACTGTTAAGCCAATGGTTCCAGGGTTTTTCTTTTTGCCTTAAATTGCAAAATTTTAGTTCATTGCCGTCCCGGCGGCGTCCTAAATTTAATATTTTGCATTTCTGCCAATCATATTTTCGATGCTATAGCATGTCAAAAATTCATACTGGATGTCTGCCACCTGTGCAATAAGGAGCCAGGCATATCAAAAAGGGGGATGTAATTTTACATTCCCCCTTTATTATGTGGAAGAAGTTTAAACATGAATATTTTAGCAGTTTATGTCCTAATATATACAAAGAAGAGTTTTCTTGTCGCAAATTATAGCTCAGTGAGATTAAGGAACCAATCTATATAACTTGATATATTCCGCTGTAAAAAGAGAAATAAAAATTCTAAATATTTTTGCTGTTCTCAGCTTTCTATTTTGTTATTTCATATAGAGACATTTATTAAATAGAAACTCTAAATCTCATTAAGTGAGGAATATTTCTGGATATTTTTATACACTGGGCCGAAAAATAACTTATCCGTACGACAACGGGCCGCGGTTCGGCTCGTTTATGACGAACCGATGGAGAAACTGACCGAGAAACAGAACCTAACCACCGGCCCCATGGACCCGGCGGACTGTTATGTGCCGGGATTCGGGTAGAAAATAGATACCGTGTGCTTCCCAATGGCATGGGCTATGCGGAAATCCTGATCAGGCAGATTACGGATGAGATGATTCACAAGTACCGGGAGAAGTTTACACATGACGGGCTGGGAGCCTGTCTAAAAGCTCTGGCTCGCCGGGGCTGGCTGGCTGCGGAGCCCGTCTATACCTGCATAGTACAACACACCAGAGAGACCCAGGAGGGCCGGGAACTGTGGGGGCGGTATTGGAGCGGCATCTCCGTTGGTTCGAGTACCACCTAGTACAGTCTAAACACATTGATAGACCCGGATTAGAGTACACATAAAGCTGATAATGGAGCAATGCATGAGGAAGTACCGGAACAGACTGAGGCGGATGAAGCAGTTCTGGAGCATCCGGTATTTCATAAGAATTCCGGGGGGAGCCTGGGAAGTGAAAAAAGACCTGCTGCATTCATGCAGCAGGTCTTCTTGAGTGCGCAGTCAAAATCAATACACGCCGTACTTGTAAACGCGATCGGGAACGTCCTTATTGATCTTGTCCTCGTCGATCATGGCCACGGCGCGGACGATGGTGCCGTCGCCCATATACCAGCGCAGCGGGAAGG
>OKOP01000005.1_pt1 | contig 110654 bp, 97 predicted proteins | sample 1612641 | NCBI WGS metagenome assembly OKOP01 (sample SAMN04436810, study PRJEB24849) | human gut metagenome | biome: human gut; feature: NICU; material: stool | host: Homo sapiens | place: USA: Saint Louis, MO | collected 2011-08-20
GCATCCCCACCACCGACCTGCCCGCCGAGCACCGGGCCGGCATCCCCTACGGCACGGAGATCAACTTTGCCCTCCGCCCCGACCTCATCCACCTCTTTGACCCTGAGACCGAGAAGAACCTGATGTACTAAGGGCATTGCTCTCCGCCGATTTGTAGAACCGCCCGGACAAGCCGCACCCAGAGGAGGTGAGCGATGGAACTCTGAAGCAGACCGTTTTACCGAAAGAAAAAGGGAGGATTGCGCATTGAAAAAGATTTTTCGAGTCTGTATAGCATTGCTTCTATGTTTTTCTTTGGTTACCCCGGCATTCGCCCTGGACGGAATATGGCACAATCCCTATGGCATTGATGATCTCTATGACCATGAACCCACCGAGATATACCCTCTGACTCCCATCGCCGGTGAGATGATTTATATCAAGAGCACAACATGGCCGGTGGAGGCAGGACAGTCAGTGTGGCTCACCTATACGAAGAATGGGGAGCCCCAACCGGATATCGGCGCAGAATGGAAGTACAACAGCGGAAACAACAGCTATTGGGAGGCTGCTATTGGTCCTTTTGAAAAGGGTGATGTTATTGAGTATACCGTCTTTGCAGACAAAGATGGGCAGAACACGCAGTCTATTGGCCCGTTCTCTTTCCACGTAGTGGAATGGGAAAGGGCGCAGTCTGTAGAACTCGGTTCACAGGAAGATGGCCTTGTTGTTCTGAATGTAACGTCTGACCAAGGGGATTCTACGCCTAAGCTGGGGCTCAGCTTCCCATCTGCTGATGTCCTGCGCTTCCAGTTTTCCCCGCTGGGAGATGTGGCCTTCGAGGCAGGGGCTGCTGACTACAGTATTGAAGAGGACAGCAATAGCATCATTATTTCCACCAGCGCACTTGAAGTGACGGTTACAAAGTCGCCTTATGGCGTGGAAGTGCGGGATTTGGATACCGGCAAACTTCTGACACAGAACGGAGGCACTGGTAGCGAGCTATCCTGGCTGACGGATGGCGCCGGCTTCGTGAAAAATTTCCGTGGCAGGTATGAATCGCCTTCCAGTGAAAAGTTTTACGGATTTGGGGAGCGTTATAACGGAATTGAAAAGCGTGGAGAAACGGTGGATATTTACGTTTATAACCAGTACCAGAATCAGGGCGAAAGAAGCTATCTGGCCGTACCGTTTTTCTATTCCAGCAAGGGATACGGCTTGTATCTTGATTCCACCTATTACGCTCAGTTCGATATGGCAGACAGCGATCCGAACCAGTATACCTTTACCGTGAATACCTCTGGTGATGATCCTGTGCTGGATTATTATATTATCAGCGGAACGCCGGAAGAGGTGATTGGCGGCTATTCCGAGCTTAGTGGGAAGCCCCAGGATATGCCCAAATGGGCATTTGGGCTTTGGATGTCCGCCAATGAGTGGGATAGACAGTCCGAGGTGCTTTCGGCCGTAGAAAACGCAGAGGCCTATGACATTCCGGCCTCTGTAGTGGTCTTGGAACAGTGGAGCGACGAAAACACCTTCTATATCTTCAATGACAGCACCTATACGGCGAAGCCGGGCGGAGAGGCGTTTTCCGGCAGTGACTTTACCTACAGCGAGAAATGGCCTGATCCCGCCTCTATGGTGGATACCATCCATGACAATGGGATGAAGGTGCTGCTGTGGCAGATTCCTGTGCTCAAATACACCGATTATGCCTGGGAGCAGAAGGACAATGACGAGGCATACATGATTGAGCAAGGCTACGCCGTCGGAGACGGCGAGGGAGGCCAATACCGTATCCCATCCTCCGGGTGGTTCGGCAATAGCCTGCTTTTGGACTTCACCAATCCGGACGCGGTGGACTGGTGGATGTCTAAGCGTGCTTACCTGTTCGATGATATTGGAATTGATGGCTTCAAGACCGATGGCGGTGAAATGGTCTGGGGCCGCAATACCTCCTTCTACGACGGAAGCGATGGCCTGGAAATGCGCAATGAGTATCCGAATGCCTATATCGAAGCGTATTACGACTTTACAGAGGAAAACACCGGTACCGGTATGACCTTCAGCCGCGCCGGCACCGCAGGCGTCCAGTCCACCGGCGTATTCTGGGCTGGCGATCAGTCTTCCACCTTTGATGCGCTTCAAGATTCGATCAGCGCCGGTTTAAGTGCTGGTATCTCTGGCATCCCATTCTGGGGATGGGATCTGGCTGGATTCACCGGCGATTTCCCAACCGCAGAGCTGTACAAGCGCAGCACCCAGGCAGCGGCGTTTGCGCCTATCATGCAGTTCCATAGCGAGAAGGCAAATCCCAGCCCCAGCGAGGAACGCAGTCCCTGGAATGTGCAGGAGCGCACCGGAGATGATACCATCATCCCCACGTTCCGGTATTATGTGAATACCAGAATGAACATTCTGCCCTATATTTATAGTGAGGCACAGCAGTGCACAGAGGATGGCACCCCGCTGATGCGTGCCATGATGATCGACTTCCCGGAGGATCCGGAAGCCTACGACTTAGAAGAGCAGTATATGTTTGGCCGGTCGCTTCTTGTGGCACCTGTCCTCGAAGAGGGGCAGACCGTAAAGGAAATCTATCTGCCCGAAGGCGAGTGGATTGATTTCTTCCACAACGCTCTCACCGCCGGAGGCGGCACAAAGAATTACTACTGCGATGTAGATTCTATCCCTGTCTACGTTCGCAATGGGAGCATTATTCCCATGAATCTCAACGAAGATTATGAATTGGGCGGCTCCATCGGCAACGATGTGGACAACTACACGAATCTGACTTTCCGGGTATACCCGAAGGGTGATAGTAGCTATACACTTGTCCACAGCGACCGGTCCACGATGACCGTAAGCGCCAGCGAGGACTTTAAGAACAGCTCGGTATCCGTCTCTATCCCCGCTGCCGCTATTCCGGTCACTACGCAAGTGTTCGGCACGGAGCCGACTGGTGTCACGGTCAACGGGCAGGCCATCCAGCGTGCTGCTACTTTGGATGAATTCCAAGCTGCTCAGACGGCCTATTACTACAGCAGCAGCGAGAAGCTGGTCTATATCAAGACCGCCGCCGGTGACGCTTCTGAAATTGAGATTGAGGGGATCTATCAGGCTCCCTATGAAGCGGAACATGCGGAGCAGGCCAATGTAGCCGTAAACACAGATCACGAAGGCTATTATGGTGAGGGGTTTGTGGACCAGTTTGCCTCTGAAGGCTGTGCGGTCACATTTACTGTGAACTCTGACGGCGACACCGCTCTGCTGGACGTCCGCTACTCTGCAGGGACTGAGGCGGCCCAGCGGACTCTGCTTGTAAACGGAGAGTCCATAGTGCTCGATCTGCCGAAAACGCAAGACTGGGATAGCTGGAACACAGTATCTGTTCCTGTCGAATTGGTGTCGGGGCAAAATACAATTACAATTTCCTATCAGGCGGGGAACTTCGCCGGAATCAACCTAGACTGTATCTCACTTCGGAATCAGTGACGACTTGAACCAACACAGGGAGGTGCATGGGGCTTCCCTATGCACCTCCCTGTTGTCTTATTAAGGAGGAACTGTATGCGAACGATAAGAAAACGGCTGCTTGCCCTCTTGCTGACGGTCGCTATGCTGGGTACCCTGTTTGCGGGTCTTCCGATTGCTTCGGCCGCATCGGAGGCGCTCGGAAATGTGACGGACGCCGCAGTAGATGGAAATACGCTTTTACTGACGATTGACAGCGGCGGGAGCGCGTCAGATCTGCTTACGTTGGAAGTATGCCAAGACAATATCCTTCGGGTAGATTACCAGCCAGAGTCTGTGGAACCCAGCCCAGACACCCCGATTATTGACCCTGAGCTTACTTGGGATACCACTACGGCAACGGAAATCGACATTACCGGCGATCCCATTGTGATCCAGACAGACGGCATGCGCATTGAAATCAGCCGTACGCCATGCCGCATGACGGTGATGCAGGCCGACGGAACTACGCTGTTCTGGGAACCAGAGAGCGGAGGCATCTACCACGACGGGGTGCGCTTCGTACGCGCTGAATCCAGCAATATGTATGGTATTCATGGATTTGACTGCTTCAGCGATAATGGGAACCTTCTGCGGAACGACAACAGCTCTACGGCCGCAGCAGGGCAGCAGGGAAATTCCGGCGGCCCATTTATGTGGTCAACTGCCGGATATGGTATTCTGGTGGACTCTGACGGCGGCTATCCCTATACAAACTCCACCGACCGCAAGATGGAATTCTATTATGGGGGAACGCCGGCGGAGGGCCGCCGCTACGAGAAAGAAGACGTAGAATATTTCATCATGCTGGGAGAGCCGAAGGAGATTATGGCCGGCTTCTCCAAAATCACAGGGACATCTCCCATGATGCCAAAGTGGTCTTTGGGATTCTCCAACTTTGAGTGGGATATCGACGAAGACGAGTTCTATGAAATGGTAGAGCTGTACCGGGCCAAGAATATTCCGATTGATGGCTATGCTTTTGATTACGACTGGAAACGTTATGGCGATGATAATTACGGGGAATTCACCTGGAATACGGATAACTTCCCCTCTGCGGCCTCCACGCAGCTAAGGGAGGATATGGAATCCAAGGGTATTAAGATGATTGGCATCACCAAGCCCCGTGTGGTGACCAAGCTCTCTGACGGAACACCGACTGAACAAGGTGTGGACGCAGAGGCCGGAGACTACTTCTATCCGGGCCACTATGAATACACAGACTACTTCCTGCCTGTGACTGTGCGCAGCATTGATCCCTACAAAGCAGCGGAACGGAACTGGTGGTGGCTCCACTCCCAGGATGCTTTCGATCGGGGCATCGTTGGATGGTGGAACGATGAGACGGACAAGGTCTCCTCAAATGGTGCAGATTACTGGTTTGGCAACTTTACCACCGCCTTTATTTCTCAGGCCATGTATGAAGGGCAGCGGGAATATACCGATGACAGCGTCCGTGTCTGGCAGACTGCACGCAATTACTATCCCGGTACGCAGAGGTACGCCACCAGCATCTGGTCCGGTGACGTGGCAACCCAATTCTACAAAGGAGAACGGGTATCTTGGGCGGCTGGACTAAATGAGCAAAAGGCTGCGATGCTGTCCACCATCAATAACGGGCAGCCCAAGTGGGGCAGCGATGGCGGCGGCTTCAACCAGAACGCCGGGAACATTGAAAACCCCAGTCCGGAGCTCTACACCAGATGGCTGCAATTCGCTTCTATGAGTCCGGTTTTCCGCGTCCATGGAACAAATCATCAACAGCGCCAGCCTTGGTACTTTGGTACAACGGCGGAAGAAGTGACCAAGTCCGCCATTCAGCAGCGGTATTCCCTGATCCCGTACATGTATTCTTATGAGCGGGAGGCCTATGACTCCGGTTTGGGGCTGGTGTATCCCCTGCTGTTCGACTATCCCGACGACGAAAACGTGGCTGACTACTCCGATGCCTGGATGTTTGGAGAGTGGCTGCTCGTTGCCCCTATCACAGAACGTGGTCAATCCGTGAAGTGGATCTATCTGCCGGAAGGCACCTGGATTGACTATAATCGCGGCACTGTTTATGAGGGCGGCCAGTATATTCCCTACAGCCTCAATAGCGAGTCTTGGACCGACATTCCGATGTTTATCAAAGAAGGCGCCATTATTCCGAAGCAGGACGTGCAGGACTATGTCGGACAGGAAACTGTGGATCATGTGACGGTAGACATCTTCCCGAGCGGCCGGGAGACCAGCTTCCGCTATTATGATGACGATGGAGAAACCTATGACTATGAGGACGGCGTGTATTTCACACAGGAAATCTCCGCGCAAGGTACCGGAAATACCGAAGTGAAGATCGGTGCAGTCGATGGAAGCCACAACTCCGGATTGGACTACTATTACTTGGCCGTCCATGGCCAGGCGGCTACCGAGGTTACCAGCAACGGGAGCCTGCCCTATTATGATGACTATAATGCGCTGTTAGCGGCGCCTGGAGAAGGCTGGACAGTGGGCAAGGATGTGTATGGGGATGTAACCTATATCAAGGCCTATGCCGCTTCTGACAGCAACAGCACTTACACGCTCGAAGGCAGCAGCCCCGTCGATGCGGATGGCCAGACCTACGAAGCGGAGTATGCTTCCCTTTTTGGCGCTTCTACAGACACGCAGGCCTCTGTGAACCAGAATCACTCCGGCTACTCCGGAGCGGGGTTTGTCGACAAGCTGGAAGCCGCTGGCGCCGGCGTTACCTTCTATGCTAAGGTGGCCAATGCGGGTGATTATGACGTCACCTTCCGGTACGCCAATGGCGATGCAGCAGAGCGGTCTCTGTCGGTCTATGTCAATGGGGCTTATATCGGCAAAACCATAATGCCCTCCACCGGACACTGGGACACCTGGGCGGATTGCCTGATGCAGCTTCCGCTGGCGGCAGGAAACAACATCATCACTCTTAAGCATGAGGATGCCAGCGGAGACACCGGCTATGTCAACTTGGATTCTTGCACCGTGCCGTTCTATCCGGAAGTGATCACCGCAGAGGCCGAGAACGCCGCGCTCTACGGCACCGCCGGCACAAATCAGGATCACTGGAATTACAGCGGAAGCGGCTTTGTTGACGGGATGACTTCCGCCGGTGCGGGCGCTGAGTTTGAGATTACGGTTCCGAAGGACGGAAGCTATGAGGCCTCTATCCGTTACTGCAATGGCACCCAGGCCACGAAAGACCTGAATCTGTATGTCAACGGTTCCTATATAGAGACAATCTCTTTTGGAAGTATCGGCGGAAACTGGAACGAGTGGCAGGAGCTTACCCAGACGCTGGAGCTTGATGAAGGCCGGAATGTCGTTGCGCTGCGTTACGACAGCAGCAACTCCGGCAATGTAAATCTGGACAAGCTGTCAGTGAAGACAGAGCCCGACGCCACAATTTCGGTCCCCTTGGTGGACAATGGCGGATTCGAGCGGGACACCTCACAGAGCAGCGCCTGGACAGAGTGGCACCCTGATGGTCAGGCAGTGGCCTATGGAGTAGACTCCGGATCTGGCACAAATCCGCCAGAGTCCCCATATGCCGGGGATAAGCGGGTTTACTTCTACAGCAGCAGCGCATACCAGCAGAGCATCCACCAGGGAATCAATCTTCCGAATGGAACCTATACCGTTCAAGCCTGGATAAAGGTTTCCAATACGGCTCCAGACATTGGACGCATGGAGGTCACTGGTTATGGAGGCGACAGCATCTATGTTGATATGCCTTATGCAGGAACCGGGTGGAGGCTGGTTGAGACGGATATCACCGTTACAACAGGCTATCTGGACATGGGGTTCTACTGCTCCAGCCTAGGCGGTACAACTGTGCATATAGACAATGTTAAGATTTTGAATAAATAGCGGAATTTAATGAGTTAACTAAAAGATTATTATCTAAATATACTTAAATCGAAGAACATACCCGAAGAGGGACGGGCCTCCGCAAAAGCGGAGGCCCGTTCCTCTCTATCGGATTCGCATGTCAGGAGGGGGAAAGCTAGACAAATGCAAGAGATAGCGCTGGAACAAAGGACAAAATCAACAGCAATACACAGGAGACCAGGAAAAATGGTACGACCCATTTGAGCATGCTCTCCATCTTGATTTTGGCTACGGCCGCACCCACGAAGAGGTTGCAGCCATAAGGAGGCGTACACAGACCAACAGCTAGGTTTACCGACATGACAACACCGAAGTGTATGGGATTGATGTTGAACGCCTGGATGGTAGGCAGCAGCATAGGCGCGATGATGATGATGGCGGGCACGGTATCCAGAAAACAGCCCACGATCAGCAGAAACACATTGATGACCAGCAACAACACTACAGGGCTGTCGGACAGATTGGCCATAAAGTTGGTGATCATCTGGGGGACCTGTTCGAAGGTCATGAAGGTGGAGAACACTGTGGAGGTGCCCAGCAGGAAGGAAGTAACGCCGTTGAGGACAGCGGCGGACACAAAAGTTTTATACAGGTCCTTCCAAGTCATGTCGTGGTACACGAACAGGGACACGATGATGGAGTACACAACGGAGACAGCGGCGGCCTCAGTGGGAGTGAAGAAGCCAGAGTAGATGCCACCTAGGATAATAAAGGGAGAGAGCAGAGCCCAGAACCCGTCCTTGGTGGCCTTGCCTACCCGGTGTAGCCGTTCTTTCCAGAACTGGATCATGGGAATCCTTTCTCCGACGGGCCCAAGCTCGGGTTTGTGGACCTCGGTGCCAGTGCGCTTGCAGATGATGATGTTTACCATCAAAAATACCAGGCCGATCATAACGCCGGGGATGATACCGGCCTTGAAGAGATCAGGCACGGAGGTTTTGGTTGAAGCTCCGTAGAGCACAAAGGACAGGGAGGGCGGAATGATGGGCCCCACGATACCGCCGAAGCAGACCAGAGTGGCGGCGTAGGAGGAATCATAACCCTTGCGCTTCATTTCGGGGATCATCATGCCGCCGATGGCAGAGGTGGTGGCCATGCCGGAGCCGGTAAGGGCGCCGAAGAACATGCAGGCCAGCATGGAAACGCACCCCAGGGCGCCGGTCACAAAATCGATCAGCGCAGAGGCAAAGTCCACGATCCGCCGGGCGATACCGCCAGTGGACATGATGGTGCCGGCCAGCATGAAATAGGGGATGGCCATGACCGTAAACGAGAAAATACCTGAATAGCAGTATTGAGCGTTGACCACCATGTTCAGATCCGAGAAGAAAAACATGGAGATCATGGTTGCGCCGCCAATGGCGAACCCCACAGGCACACCGATCGCCAGCAGGACAAACAGCAAAATCAACAGGACAATGACTGCATCCATGCTTAATCCCCCCCTTCCCGGGCCTTGGTGTCAGCGGGTAATTCGCCATTGATGAGGGTGAGGGCAGAGCGTTTGATGCTCACCAGTGTGCGGAGAATCATCAGTCCGCAGCCCAGCACCACCGCCAAGTAGCCCCAGGAGGTGCTGATCTTGATGCCAGCATAGGGCACATTGCCCTGAGCGACCACCAGTTCCACGCCATAGTAGAAGATGACGGCGCAGATGATAATCACGACGATATCGGAAATGATGTTGACGATCTGGGCCAAGCGGAAAGGCAGCCGATCCGTGAGCATAGTGATTTTAATATGCTCGCCTTCCCGCTGACCTAGACTGATGCCCATCCAGGAGATCCATACGAACAGGAATTTCCCCAGCTCTTCCGACCAGGACAGAGAATTGCCGGCCTTCCGCATGATGACCTGGACGAAAATGATGATGACCATCAAGGCAAACATGGAGACGATGATGACTTCTTCAATGTGATTTAGGATTGAAAAAATCTGTTTTTTTGCTGAATTCATAGACAAATTAGATGTATCACTGAAATACACCTTTTCCCCCCTCTCTCTACAGCATATTATAGGTTCCCAACCAGGCCGTACCGATGGCTTAGGCGGGCCTATATATAGTTTCCTCTAGGGTCAGCTCTGGGGAACGGTGGCTAGCCAGCGGTCCATCAGATCGTCGCCGATCTGCGCACGCAGATCGTCATACACAGGCTGCACGGCCTCCTTGAAAGCAGCGACCTCTTCATCGGTGAGCTCCTCCACAGTGGCGCCTTCCTCCTTGAAGCGCTCAATATACTCCATTTCGTTGGCGCGCTCCTCCTCGCGCTGCTGCTCGCAGGCCAAGGCCACGCCCTCCTCGATCAGCGCCCGGTCCTCAGGATCCAGGGACTCGATCCATTCCAGGGAGCACACAATGGGGAAGGGGGAGCTTGCGTGGTTGGTGATGGTGATGTAGGGCGCGATCTCATGGATGTTGAAGTCATTGAACACACCCAAGGAGTGGTCAAGTGCCTCGATGGTGCCTGTGGAGAGGGAGGTCAGCACTTCGTTCCAGGAAATGGGGGTAGGACTGCCGCCCATAGCGTCCCAGGTCTTGATGTCCAGATCGTTCTGCGCCACGCGGATCTTCTGGCCATGCAGATCCTCGGAATTGTGGTAGGTACTGGTGCGGCTGATCACCTGACGCATTCCATTATAGAACATGCCAACGCAGTAATAGCCGGAGGGTGCCAAGGTCTCGTTAAACAGCTCCAGACCGCCATTTTCAAAGGTGCCCTGCACCCAGTCCTCATAGGTGGGGTACAGGTAGGGTAGGTCTACCGCGCTAGTCGCGGGTCCGGACACGGAACTTACCACGGAGGATAGGTCGAACTCCATGGTGAGAGTGCCCAGCTTTACACCGGCCACCATGTCGGGGGAGTCGCCCAACTGGCCATTGGGGTAAACCTCCACTTTGAAACGGCCGGGCGCCTGATCTTCCAGCCACTCGCCCAGCCAAACGCTCCACTTGTGAGTGGAACGCGTATCAGAGTCGGTATGGCCAATTTTGATCACAATGGGTTCCTCAGAACTAGTGCTGCCAGTGTTGTTGGCAGAGGGGTTATCATTACCGCCACTGCTGGCACTGGGGCGGCTACAGCCGGAGAAAAGAGCCAGGCTCATGGCTGCCGCGAGAGTAAGCGCTAAAATTTTTTTCCGTTTCATAGTTCTCTCCTTCCTGTTCATTGCAGATGGTTCTATCTTTCAGCGGATAGGCCGCAGACATTCGCCGTTTAGGCCAGGGACAGGATCCTGCGGGCCTCGCCGGGGTTGGCGATCTCGCGGCCCAGCTCCTTGGAGAGGCGTACCACCTTGGCCACCAGCTCACCGTTGGAGGCGGCCTTGTGGCCCTTGCCCAGGTAGATGTTGTCCTCAAAGCCAACGCGGACATTGCCGCCCATTACGATGCCGGCGGCGGCCATGTCCCAGGCGCTGCGGCCGATGCCGGTGACGGTCCAGGTGGAGCCGGAGGGGATTTGCTTGACTAAGTAATTCAGGTTGCCCACCGTGGCGGGGGTGCAGCCGGACACCCCCAGCACGAAGTTGAACTGCATGGGGGCGCCGGGCACCAGGCCTTTCTTGGCCATGTTCAGGATGGTGTCCAGATGGCCGATCTCAAAGCACTCATACTCGGGCTTGATGCGGTTCTCGATCATCCGCTGACCAAAGGCCCGCATGGTAGGCATATCGTTGACGAAGATGTCGTCGCCGAAGTTGCAGGTGCCGCAGTCCAGGGTGGCCATCTCGGGGAAGAGCTCGGTGGGCTGAAGGCGCTCCTCCGGGGTCATGCCGGTGGCGCCGCCAGTGGAGGGGATCAGGATGACGCCAGGACAGGCCGCCTTGATGGCGTCCAGCACTACGCGGAACCGTTCCCGGTCCTGGGTGGGGGTGCCGTCGTCCCAACGGACATGCACATGAATGACCGCCGCGCCCGCATCATACGCGCTCTTGGCCTCTCGTACCATCTCCTCCACGGTGTAGGGGACAGCGGGGCTGTTTTCCTTGGCGACCTCCGCGCCGCAGATGGCTGCGGTAATGATGAGTTTTTCCATCATTCTCACTTCCTTTCTTAAACAAATTTTATTTGCAGTAGCGTTTTGTGAAGTAATCTCGTAGCTTCTCCTCCCTTCGCACAGCGTCAAAGGCAATTTCAGCATGGCCGGGGTAATATCCATTTCCGATAAGCATGGGCACATATTTCTTGATGCCCTCGGCCCCCAGAGACGCTTTGGCAAAATCAGTACTCATGCTGAAAAAGTAGATCATTCCCGTATCTTTAGTTACAAGCACCGTGGCCAATTCCGTATTAGGTACACTCACGGTGTTGACCGTGAAGTCCGCCAGTTGGTCACCCAATGCATTCTGGTAAATATCCAGGGCCTCCAGAGGCTTCTTGGCATCGGCTTCCAGCACAACGTCCGCAATGCCCAGGCTACGCACAATCTCACACTGCCGGGGGGAATATTCCATGCAGATCACCTTGCCAGTGGGAGCTACCCGTTTTTTAGCCTCCGCCAGGCAGAGAAGCCCGGCCTTGCCGGCACCCACCACTACCACGGTATCTCCCGCCTTGACGTGGACTGCGACTTGGGCCGGGGCACCGGCCACATCCATCAACGCCAGGCTAAGCTGGTCGCCAAGGTCCTCCGGAAGCTTGGTGTAAATGCCGCTCTCGAACAGTATGGCGCTGGCTTTACAAAAGACCTGCTCGGTGTCCACGTCAATAGACGTGATCTCATTAATTTTTAGAGGAGTGAGTGACAGGGACACTAAAGTGGCGATCTTATCGCCCACCTGGGCGTCTGTAGAGCCAGCCAGATCGGCGCCAATCTCCTTGATGCGACCGATCAGAATACCGCCAGATTTTGTTACCGGGTCTTGGAACTTCCCGCGCTCGTCCACGATCTTCTGGATCTCCTGGGCGATCCGGTTCACATCGCCGCCACACTCTTGCTTGATGCGGCCAAAGGCTGTGGCCGTTGGCTGAAGCGCGATGACGTCGATCAGAATCTCATTGGAACAAATAGTGGGGGAGTTGTCCACCCGTTCTGCTGCCTGCGGAAGCAATCCTTTGGGGGAAATGACACGATGGCTTCCGTATGGATCTCCTCGCATGGTAGAGTCTCCTTTCTGTAGCGAAATACTATATTTTTGAACTGCAAGCTGCGTGCCAACTCATTTTTTGATATTTTTACTAGTTTTATCTTTAGTGAAACGGGAATTCGAAGTCCATTAACAGAAGAGCGAACCATAAATTGATCGAACGATCAATTTATGGTTCGCTTGTGATTCAAAAAAGGTTCACTTCTCTTCCGATTGAAGACCGTACAGATTTAATTTTCGGACTACAGAGGATTGACTAATCCCCAGCATGTTGGCAATCTTTCGAGTGGACTTGTACCGTTGCTGGTATAACTGGAGGATTTCCCGTTCCCGCTGGCTCAACATTTCCTTCAGAGAACCGCCGGTGGTCTGCTTGTGAAAATCCGGAGATGGAACGGCTGCTGCTACAGAAGGCGGCTCCACGCTGTCCATGGAGAGGACTTGGAGCACGTCCCGCGCCTCAATGATCCGGTTATTTGTCATAATCATCAACCGCTGGATCAGATTTTGCAACTCGCGGATATTTCCGCGAAAGGACTGGTTCTCCAGAAATTCCAGTGCTTTTGCGCCTAGCGACTTTTGAAGCCCGAATTCCAGGTTGTATCGCTCTACAAAGTATTTGGCTAAGGGGATGATGTCTGCCCGGCGCATGCGCAGAGGCAAAACAGTGATGGGATAGACGTTCAGCCGGTAGTAAAGATCCTCTCGGAATTCCCCGGCCTGCACCATGCGAGCTAGATTTCGGTTGGTGGCAGCGATGATCCGTACATCCACCTTGATGGGAGTAAGCCCACCGACACGAACAATTTCTTTTTCTTGGATCACGCGCAGCAACTTGGCCTGGAAAGTAAGGGGAAGCTCGCCCACCTCGTCCAAGAATAGAGTGCCGTTCTGTGCAGCTTCCCAGAGGCCGATTTTCCCCTTGATGTTTGCTCCGGTAAAGGAACCCTTTTCGTAGCCAAACAGTTCCGACTCCAGCAGATGCTCCGGAATCGCGGCACAGTTGATTTTGACCATTGGGAAGCTTTTTCGCTCGCTGTTCTGATGAATAATTCTGGCAATAATTTCCTTTCCAACACCGGATTCGCCATAGATCATGACGTTGGAGGTATAGCGGGCAACTTTAAGCGCCTGGCGCAGAGTGGCCTTGGCCTCCAGGCTATGGAAGATATATCCGCTCGCACAGTCCTCGTCCGCTTCACTCTTTGCGTGCGGTGTTTCGTCCGAGTTCGGGATAGAGATAGTCTCCGGCACACCGCATATCCCGCGCTGGATGTCTGTCTGCATTTGCGGGAACCTGCGCATTAGACCCAAAGTGTAGTCTGCGTGTCCCTCCAAAAAGCCTGTGTAAGGGATGACCTGAATCTCTTTGCCGATACTTTCTGCGGTCAGCGCCACGAATTTATAGTCGCAGCATATGGTGGCAAAGTATATGGTTCCATGGTTTTTGACTGCCAATAGGCTTGCAGCCTCAGTGTCTGCTGTGTTGATACAGTTGATGACTACATCAAAGCGCTGGATGATCTCCGCGTGTGGAGTGCCGCATAAAGCGCTCAAGTTGGTGGCGTCCAGTTCCAACACCTCGTCGAACACGCTGCATTGTTCCATTTGAATACGGCTTTCCTGATCTCGCACGATGCCTACAAGCCGTCCGCTGGAGCCCATCTTATCCTTGGCGGCATAGCCACACATCAGACCGATGCGGCCGCTGGCACCGAGTATCAGTACATCCTGCCCAGGTTGCACGATCTGATAGGAGCGAGTAGGGGCGCCAGCCTCATCCATAGCTGCAATCACGGCTCGCAGGGGCAAGTCCGGCGGTTTTTTGACGACTGGAGAGTTGGCATATAGGATGGCCTGACCCTCTACCTCCAGTTGGGCGCTTTCGTAGTCAATGCGGAGGATCTGCGTAATGTGCAGAGGGGTTACTGTGAGGGAGGACAGAGATATGATCTCGTCCTTTGGCCGGATATGGTAAATATTTGGGTAGCTGGGACCTAACTCCACCACGGTGCCATATAACATTCCTCCACTGTTGGTTACCGGATTGTGAAGTTTTCCCCGCTCGCGGACAATTTCTAAAACGCGTTGACACAGCAAGGCTCTGTCCTCGCCTGTTTCGTCCAGAATTTCATTGAAGCTGGCCAAATTGATATTGATGATTTTGACGTCGATGAGAACCTCGTCCGACCGAAGCGTCATCGTATTATCTATTTTCCACGCCTGTTGGGCCAGGGCGTGCCGCGGCTCTATAGATCGTTCTAGCCCAAAGCTATCCATTATAGATGCCCTCTTCTGTCGCTTAATTTGATAGAAAGCGGACGGGCCCCATTGGGGACCCGTCCGGCAACTGTTTATTTCCGCTTGCAGTTCTTTGGGACCACACAGGTGCCGCTGGCTCGGCAGACCAGAACCGGCTCATCCAGAACGTCGGCCGCTGAAGCGCTTACGTCCGGCCTAGCTGTAATGACCTTGTACGCGGTAAAGGTCATCTTGCGGGACGTATTTCCGATATAAGTGATCTCGCCCTTCGCTTCGATGTAGTCTCCGGCGTAAACAGGAGCCAGAAACTCTATATTGTCGTATGCGCAAAACAACCCCTCATCGCCGTCGCAGCGGATCAGCAGTTCGGTAGCCACATCGCCAAAGAGGTGCAGCATATGTGCGCCATCTACCAGATTTCCACCATAGTGTGCATCTTTGGCAGACATTCTTACGCGCAGTTCAGAAACAAACTTTTCCATAAACTTAGTCTCCTTTCTTTTGAGGGACAACGCCCCCTCTGGAAATAGTGTATAGCAATTTTAATACCAACTGTTACTCAATGTGTCCTCTGCTTGGTGCTGGAAGTATGTCACAGGGGATTATAGCACAAAAAACAATATATTTTTAGATGCATAATACGGCTGATATAATCTAACGGATTCTGAGATTTTTACAGAAAATAAAGGCCTGGATGAATTACTGCAGAGTTGGAAATATTCACCGCAAAGACATTCCGTTATGAGACTGCAAAGCCCAGAGACTATGTTGTGGGAGCCATGGTGGACGAAGCGATAAATTGTTGGCCTTTCTCTCGAGTGCATGCGCATAAATGGGGGGGCCATAGTCATCGGGAAGACCCGAAAACCGGTCGGTGGAGTGCGAGCTACGTTACTTTCGAGCGATGCCGCGATATGCCCGGCATCTGGAAATACCGCGGGCATTGCTTTCGGGGTGAGACGGTGGAGCGTGGCCAGGATCCGGTCTGCTGCTGAAAGATTTGTACTTTGAAATATGGGGGGCCAGAGTTTTGCCGGCCGCCTGTTTTATGGAGTAAAGGTAACGTGAAGCGGCTGCCGGAACTGGACAGGCTGGTGCAGTCCGCTTACGAGGATAAGGTCATGGGACGCGTCCCGGAAAACCTGTGTGTCCAGCTCTTGAATGGCTATGAAGTAGAGCCAGCCGCAAAGCAGGAGCGGCGTAAGGTACTTTGCGAACTGCTGTCTGCCAGGCGGGAAAAAGAACAGTCCGTAGACGAGTGGCCGAACATGATGCAGGATTATGCTCAGCTGGAAGAAGTGGATCGCCCCACACTGGTTCGGCTCATTCAGACGCAAGGTAAAATCAGCGTTCAAGGCCAAATTTGCCAAAGGACAAAGGATTTTCGCCTATGTGCCCATTGGCTGCCGCAAGGACCCGGAGGGAAAAGCCTGCGCCTGGACCATAGCCCAGGTCAAAAGCATTTTGAAGGATGAAACCTACATCGAAAATTCGGTCCATTACCGGGAAACAAATATCTCCTATAAAAATAAGAAGCGTATCCGCAAGGACCCCAGCGAGTGGGTACGTGTCGAGGGGACTCATGAGGCGATCATTTCGAAAGATGTTTTTGACCGTGTGCAGGAACAGATCGCCACACGCCGCCGTTCTATGAAGGACCAGACAACACAAATTTTCTCCAGGCTTCTCAAATGCGCCGGTTGTGGCTGGTCTATGCGTTTCAGGACAAAACGCCAGATCAAGAAACCATACAGGCATTACGATTGCAGCCGCTATGGACAACTCGGCAATCAGTGTTCCGCACATTATGTCCGCTATGATGTTCTTTATCCCTATGTTCTCTCCCGTTTGCAGTTCTGGATTAAGGCGGTCCATCAGAATGAGAAAGCCATAGCCGCCCGCCTTTTGAAGCCCTCCAACAGTGGACAGGAGGCAAAGCACAGACGGGCGGCGGCGGAGAAAAAGCGGGCGGAAAAACGTCTTGCCGAGCTGGACAGCCTGATAGCCCGGATATATGAGGACAGGACCGCGGAGGTCATGACCGCCCGGAACTTCTCTATGCTCTCCCAAAAGTACCAGCAGGAGCAGGAGGCGCTGGAGACTAAAATCCTGGTCTTGAATACACAGCTTGAAGCCGCACGGGAACAGACGGAAAACATTGAAAAATGGCTTGCTTTGGTAAAGCAATATGCCGACCTGTCTGAGCTGACCGCAGAAGTATGATTACCTTGATTGAAAAAGCCTTATCCATGAGGCGGTAAAGGACAGCGAGGGAAAACGGGTACAGAAAATCGAGATTTTCTATCGCTTCATTGGCAACATCGACCAAGCCGTTGACACCATCTTTTTAACTGCGTGAAACGGACCAGAGTTTACCGGACAGTGAAAAAATAATTCGGCTAAGTGAGATCTTCGGAGTAACAACGGATTATTTGTTCAAAGGCAAAGAGTCAGACTCTATGGACATCTATGTCCAGCATACTTCAAAAGGCGGGGGCGGATATGTCTGCGAAGGTGACGGAGCGCTTGGAAGGGGTACGCCGCATGAGCACCGCCAGCGGCCCTTCTGCTGGCGGCCGCCGCGGTTATTGCTGGACGCATTTGCTGCTCAAGTGTTGACCGGCGGACGGCCTGCACTAAGGCAAACAGCAGGCGGAGCAAAGAGGCGCGGGGCAATGCCCCGCGCCTCTTTTATCGGGATTTGGGTTTGGGTTTAAAGATCAGGGCCACCAGCCAGCCGAAGAAGATGGCGGCGGAGATGCCGCCCGCCGCGGCGGTGACGCCGCCGGTGAGGGCGCCCAGTATGCCCATCTCGTCCACGGCCTTCGCGGCTCCCTTGGCCAGCAGATAGCCAAAGCCGGTCAGGGGGACGGTGGCCCCCGCTCCGCCGAACTCCACCACATACTTGTAGAGCCCCAGCCCGCCCAGCACCACGCCGGACACCACATAGAGCACCAGAATACGGGCCGGAGTGAGCTTGGTCTTGTCAATGAGCAGCTGCCCGATCAGGCAGAGCGCCCCGCCGCAGAGGAAGGCGCGGGCGTATTCCCAAAAGACTTCCATGTTTTTCCCTCACTGTTCCGTTGAGATGGCCACCGCGTGGCAGATGGACGGGATGCTCTCCCCCTGGAGCGTGGAGGTGGGGGAGAGCAGGGCACCGGTGCCGCAGAAGAGCAGGCGCCTCCAGCGGCCCTGCTTCATACCGTTGAGCAGAAAGCCGGTGAGCACCGCGGCGGAGCAGCCGCAGCCCGAGCCGCCGCAGTGGACGTCCTGGGTCTGGGCGTCGTAGATGAGCACGCCGCAGTCCTCCAGATTTTTGAATTCAATGCCGTCCCGGTGGAAGAGATCCAGCAGGATCTCCTTGCCCAGGCTGCCCAAATCGCCGGTGACAATCAGATCATAGTCCGAGGGCCTGCGGCCTGTGTCCCGAAAATGGGCCTGAATGGTGTCATAGGCGGCGGGGGCCATGGCGGCCCCCATATTGTTGGCGTCCTGGATGCCCTTGTCCACAATTTTGCCTGTGGTCACATGGGTGATATAGGGGCCCGGCCCCTCCCGGGAGAGGATGACGCAGCCCGCCCCCGTCACCGTCCACTGGGCGGTGGGGGTGCGCTGGCCGCCGTACTCCAGGGGTGTGCGGTACTGCCGCTCGGCGGAGCAGAAATGGGAGGAGGTCATGGCGGCGGCGTGGGCGGCGAAACCGCCGTCCAGCAGCAGGGCGGCCAGAGACAGGCTCTCCGCCATGGTGGAGCAGGCGCCGTACAGCCCGAAGAAGGGGACGTCCTGCCCCCGGACGGCGAAGGCGGAGCCAATGCACTGGTTGAGCAGGTCGCCGGCCAGAATATAGTCCAGGGCGGAGGCGCTCAGCCCCGCCTTGTCCAGCGCGGAGGAGAGGGCCAGCTTCTGCATGGCGGTCTCCGCCTTCTCCCAGGTCTTTTCCCCAAAGGAATCGTCCTGATTGATCTGGTCGAAGCTGTCGGCCAGCGGGCCCTCCCCTTCTTTTTTCCCCACCACATTGGCGTGGCCCGCGACGGAGGGCGGGTGGGCAAGGGCGACCGTCTGCCGGCCCAGCTTTTTTGTGGTCATAGCGCCAACCTTCTTTCCTTCAGATAATGCTATTTTGAACGAAAAGCCGGGAAAATATGAGGCTGGATTTTGTGGTGGGACATGCTGGTCAAAAAGAGGGCTTTGCGGTATAATAAACAGCAGAAACCGGATTCATTGAAATGGAGGCATATCATGGTCGAGGAAGCCAAGCGTACTCTGGCCTATCTCTGTCCCGCCTGCCGCCAGAGCGTGGCGGTGGAGCGCAGCGTATTCCAGCTGGCGGCGTCCGCCAACGAACTGCCCTGCCCCTGCGGCAAATCCTCTCTCCGGGTGGAGCTGATGGGCGACCGGGTGAAGCTCACCGTCCCCTGCCTGTTCTGCGGCAAGGATCACACCGTCACCTGCTCCTCCCACGCCTTTCTCCACGAGAAGGTGCTGGCCTTCTCCTGCGCCGCCTCGGGGCTGGACTGCTGCTACGTGGGGGAGGAGGGGCCGGTGTTTGCCGCCCTCCAGCGCCTGGAGGAAGCGGTGGACAAGCTGGAGGCCGCTTCAGGGGAGAAGGGGGCCTTCCTGGACGAGCTGGTGATGCAGGAGGTGCTCTCCGAGCTCAAGGAGATCGCCCAGCGGGACGGCATCTCCTGCACCTGCGGCTCCCACCGCTGGAAGCTCCAGGTCAATTTCAGCTCCATCGACCTGTTCTGCGCCGACTGCGGCGGGGCCATGCGCATTCCGGCGGCCACCGCCAGCGACATCGACGACATCTGCTGTAAAAACAAGCTGGTCATCCACGGCCAGGACTGAGGAGGCGGAAGCATGGTGGTATACGAGTGCGAGTACATGGTGGACTCCAGGGACATCGACCCCTGGTACCACTGCCGCCCCTCCGGGCTGATGGGGATGCTCCAGGAGGCCGCCACCCAGGCGGCCTGTGCCCTTCACGTCTCCCGGGACGAGATGCTGGAGCGGTACAACAGCTTCTGGATGCTGGCCCGGCTGTGGTACCGGCTGGATGTCCCTCTGAGCTGGGGGGACACGGTACACATCCGCACCTGGCACCGGGGCGGGAGGGGAGCCTCCACCTACCGGGACTTCGACCTGTTTGTGAATGGACAGCCGGTGGGGGAGGCGGTGTCCACCTGGGTGCTGGCCGACGCCGCTACCCACAAGCTGGCCCGCATGGGCAGGATCACGGAGTTCCAGGGCACCGACGGCGGCCCTCTCTGCAAGGAGCGCACCCTGTCCCGGGTCCGCCTGCCCGAAACTATGGAGCACGCGGACAGCCGCGCCATGCACTACAGCGATACCGACGTCAACGGCCACGTCAACAATGTCCGTTATGTGGACTTCCTCTGCGACGCCCTCCACATGGAGCGCCTGGGCCCCAGCCGCTTCGTCTCCTCCCTCCAGGTGGGCTACCTGGCGGAGTGCATGGCGGGGGAGACCATCGAGCTCTATACCGGCCAGGCCGGCGGCCTGTGGTACGTCCACGGGGCGGATCAGGCGGGCAAGAGCCGGTTTGACAGCGCGGTGGAGCTGGCGGAGCTCACCCCTTGACAGCGGCGGAGCCATCGAGTAAAATAGAAAAAATTTAACCTCTGAGAGAGCAAAAAGATAAAAGGAGATGCACCATGGTCAACACTGACGAGCGCCAGAAGTTCACCCGGCAGGGCCTCACCTTCGACGACGTGCTGCTCATCCCCGCCGAGAGCGACGTCCTGCCCGCAGACATCGATCTGCATACCCAGCTCACCCGCAGGATCAGGCTTAACATCCCCCTGATGAGCGCCGCCATGGATACCGTCACCGAGTACCGCATGGCCATCGCCATCGCCCGTGAGGGCGGCATCGGCATCATTCATAAAAATATGTCCATCGGCGCCCAGGCCGAGCAGGTGGACATGGTCAAGCGCAGCGAGAACGGCGTCATCACCAACCCCTTCTGGCTGGCCCCCGGCCATACGCTGGCGGAGGCCGACGAGCTCATGGCCAAGTACCGCATCTCCGGCGTGCCCATCTGCAAGGACGGCAAGCTCATCGGTATTATTACCAACCGGGACATGAAGTTTGAGACCGACATGAGCCAGTTGGTGGACAACGTGATGACCAGGGACAACCTGGTCACCGCCAGGGAGGGCGTCACGCTGGAGGAGGCCAAGGAGATCCTGCGCCGCCACAAGATCGAGAAGCTGCCCATCGTGGACGATGAGAACCATCTCAAGGGCCTCATCACCATCAAGGACATCGAGAAGGCCACCGTATACCCCAACTCCGCCCGCGACGAGAAGGGCCGCCTGCTGGTGGGCGCCGCCATCGGCGCCACCCCCGACGTGCTGGACCGGGTCCACGCGCTGGTGGAGGCCGGCGTGGACGTGCTCTGCCTGGACTCCGCCCACGGCCACTCCAACAACATTCTGGAGTGCGTCCGCCGCATCAAGGCCCTCTACCCCGACGTGCAGCTCATCGCCGGCAACGTGGCCACCGCGGAGGGCACCCGCGCCCTCATTGAGGCGGGCGCCGACTGCGTGAAGATCGGCATCGGCCCCGGCTCCATCTGCACCACCCGCGTGGTGGCCGGCATCGGCGTGCCCCAGATCACCGCCGTCTATGACGCCGCCTGCGTGGCCGCCGAGTACGGCGTGCCCATCATCGCCGACGGCGGGGTGAAGTACTCCGGCGATCTGGCCAAGGCCTTGGCCGCCGGCGCCAACGTGGTCATGCTGGGCTCCCTGCTGGCGGGCTGCGAGGAGTCCCCCGGCGACACTGAGGTGTACCAGGGCCGCCAGTTCAAGGTCTACCGCGGCATGGGCTCCCTGGGCGCCATGGCCTGCGGCTCCAAGGACCGCTACTTCCAGCAGAACAACAAGAAGCTGGTGCCCGAGGGCGTGGAGGGCCGCGTGCCCTACAAGGGCCCCACCGGCGACACCATCTACCAGCTCATGGGCGGCCTGCGGGCCGGTATGGGCTACACCGGCTGCCACAACGTGGAGGAGTTGCACACCAAGGCCCAGTTCATGCAGATCACCTCCGCCGGACTCAAAGAGTCCCACCCCCACGACATCTATATCACCAAGGAAGCGCCCAACTACACCCTCAATCCCCAGTAAGCGGTGGAGCGCATCACGGTACCCGGCCCGGACGGCGGATTTTCCGTACCCGCCGGGCTGGAACAAGAGGCAGCGGAGCGGCTGGGCCGCTACGAGGATGCCCATGGGCGCCTGCTGGCCCGCCAGGAGGAGCTGGCCGGGCGGATGGAGGCCCTCAAGGCCCAGGGAAAGCAGAAGACCGCCCAGTTCCGGGAGCTGTTCGCCGAGAAGCTCACCATTCAGAATACCCTGATGCTGTGGGAGACCTACGGCATCCAATAGGAGGCAGTGGAATGGCGCGGCTGAAGCAGTTTCAAGCGTTGGAAGAGCACGGCTATGATCGTAAAGAGGGATACCGCATCATATCCTGTCCCAGAGGCGGACTAGAGGAGGAACTGGATGCGCTGCGTGACAACCCAAGCCCCTGGGTATTGATAAATGCAAACTTAAACCAGAGCACGTTGGAGCGACTTGTAAGGGAGTGCGGACATCGGTTGGAACGGCTGATCCTTTTCCCAAGCCCCGGGATAGAGGATCTGTCCCCGCTGGAGGATCTAAAGCGACTGAAGCAACTGATGATCTGCTGGAACCAGCGGGTGGAAAGGCTGTGGAACCTCTCTAAGAATCCTGAGCTGCAGGGCCTGCGGCTGGAAGACTTTACCCGGTTGCACCATATTGACGGGATCGAGGCTGCTCCCAGCCTGATCTATTATTCGTTTGGGAACGCGATGTGGGCAACCGCTGTTCTGGAAACGCTGGAGCCGCTGTTGGATACGAAGCTGCAGGAATTTTCCTTCGACGGAAAGAAGATCTTGAGGGATGATATTACCATCTATCCCCGGATACCGACACTTCGCTATCTGAGTGTCCCGGCGGAATTTTACCGGACAGAGCAGCTGGCTTGGCTGACTGCACGCGGATTACAGGGCTGGCCCCTGACACCGTGGGTACGCTGCGGTGAGCCATCTGAACAGGAGGACCGGAAAGACATACGGATCTCCGGAAAGCGCAAGCCTTTTTTGAACTCGATTCGGGATGCCGCACGCATAAAGGCGTATGAGGAGAAGTTTTACGCTCTGGTGGAGCACTACCGCAATGCGCCGGATGAGGTGCCGAAATCACTGTAATGAGAACCCGGCTGCCGTCTATATATACGGACGCAGCCGGGTTCTCGTTTTGGTACAGGTTCGTTATTAGGGGGGTTCGATGAAAACTTCCTGGGGAGCGTTGCGAGGGATGAGCCCCCTATGATATAATACTTTACCTATGAGAATCAGAAAAAAGAGGGAGGAGAACGTTTGCTCAAGCTGCTGCTGGGCCGGGCGGGGACGGGAAAGACCCGCGCCCTGCTGGAGGCCATGGCCGCCGGGGACGGGCGGCCCCAGATCCTGATCGTCCCCGAGCAGCACTCCCACAGCATGGAGCGCCAGCTTTGCGCCATCGGAGGCAGCCGGGTGTCCCTCTTTGCCGAGGTGCTCTCCTTCACCCGGCTGGCCAATCGGGTGTTCTCCGTGTACGGCGGTTTAGCCGCCCCGACGCTGGACGGGGGCGGCCGCCTGCTGCTGCTGTGCGCCGCCCTCAAGTCGGTGGCCCCGGAGCTGCGGGTGTACCAGCGCCCCTCCCGCAAGCCCGCCTTCCTCTCCGGCCTGCTGGCCACGGTGGACGAGCTCAAGACCTGCCGCATCACCCCGGAGCAGCTCTGGACCGCGGGGGAGGAGAGCGGCGGCGGGGAGGGGGACAAGCTGCGGGATCTCTCTCTCATCTACGGCGCCTACGAGGCCATGACCGCCCGCCAGGGGGCCGACCCCCGGGACCGGCTGACCCGGCTGGCGGAGGCGCTCACCCGGGAGGACTGGGCGGTTGGGAAGGACTTCTACCTGGACGCCTTCACCGACTTCACCCCCCAGGAGCGGGCAGTGCTCTCCGCCCTGCTGGGGAAGGCCAATTCCGTCACCGTGGCCCTCACCTGCGACAAGCTGGAGGAGGACGAGGGGGGCGCGGGGATTTTCTCCCCCGCCCGCCGCACCGCCCGCCAGCTCCTCCGGCTGGCCCAGGAGCGGGGCGTTCCCCGGGAAATTGAGGTGCGTTCCGGCGGGGCCGGGCCCAAGACGGCGGCCCTGGCCCAACTGGAGGGCCAGCTCTTTGCCACCCGGCCCGCCCCCTATGAGGGCGCGGCGGAGGAGCTCACCATGCTGAAGGCCAACAGCCCCTACTCCGAGGTGGAGTGGACGGCGGCGGAGATTTTGCGCCTGGTGCGGGAGGAGGGGTACCGCTTCCGGGACATCGCCGTGTGCGCCCGCAGCCTGGAGGGCTGCGGCTCCCTCGTCGAGACCATCTTCGCCCGGTACGGCGTGCCCGTGTTCCTCAGCCGGATGAGCGACATTCTGCAAAAGCCCATTCTGGCCCTCATCACCTCCGCCCTGGAGGCCGCGTCGGGGGGCTACCGCTATGACGACGTGTTTCGCTATCTGAAAACCGGGCTCACCGGCCTGTCGGCGGAGGACGTGGATCTGCTGGAGAACTACGTGCTCAAGTGGAGCTTGGAGGGGAGCGCCTGGACGGGGGCGCGGGACTGGGCGAACCACCCCAGGGGGTATGGCCTGCCCTTCTCCGAGGTGGACCGGGCCCTGCTGGCCCGGCTCAACACGCTGCGGCGGCAGGTGGCCCAGCCCCTGGAGGGCCTGCGGAAGAACCCGGACAAGACGGGCCGGGGGCAGGCGGCCGCCCTCTACGCCTTTCTGGAGGCGGCGGGGGTGCCGGAGCGGCTGGCCCAGCGCACCGAGGAGCTGAACCGCCGGGGTCAGGCCGCGCTGGCGGAGGAGTATGCCCAGCTCTGGGAGATCCTCTGCGGCGGCCTGGAGCAGTGCGCTCAGATCCTGGGGGACGCCCCCATGGAGCTGGACGAGTTCTCCAAGCTCTTTGCCCTGGTGCTCTCCCAGTACGACGTGGGCTCCATCCCCGTGTCCCTGGACCGGGTGAATGTGGGCGACATGCCCCGCCTGGCCCACCGGGCCTGCCCGGTGGTGTTCCTGCTGGGGGCGGACGACGGGGCCATCCCCGCCGCCGCGCCGTCGCCGGGCCTGCTCAACGACGACGACCGGAGCCTGCTGGCCTCCTACGGGCTGGAGCTGGCCCCCCGGCTGTCCGACAAGCTGTACCGGGAGATGACCATCGTCTACGAGACCTGCGCCCTGCCCCAGCGGCGCTTCTATGTGAGCTGGGCGGCGGTCGGGCCCGACGGGGAGGAGCGGCGGCCCTCCTTCCTCCAGTCCAAGCTGAATTTCCTGTTCCCTCAGGCCCGGCGGGTGGAGGAGGGGCGGCTGGACGGCTCCTTCCGGCTGGCGGCCCCCCGGCCCGCCCTGGAGCTGGCGGGGCGGTTCCCCCAGGCCGGGGCGGCCCTGCGCGCCCTGCCGGAATACGCCCCCCTGGTGGAGCGGATGGAGCGGGCCGCCCGCATGGAGCGGGGGCGGCTCACCCGCCCGGCGGTGGACGCCCTCTATGGGAGGCGGGTGCCCATGTCCGCCTCCCGGATGGACAAGTACAAGTCCTGCCACTTCTCCTACTTCATGCAGTACGGCCTGAAGGCCGAGCCCCGGCGGGCTGCCGGGTTCCAGGCCCCGGAGTACGGCACCTTCGTCCACTACGTGCTGGAGCACGTGCTACGGGCCTGCCGGGAGCGGGGGGGCGTGAAGGAGGTTCCGGAGGAGGAGCTGCGCGCCCTGGCCCAGGCGGCGGTGGAGCGGTACGTCAGCCAGGAGCTGGGCGGGATGGAGCACGAGACCGCCCGCTTCCGCTACCTGTTCCGGCGGCTGCTCAAATCGGTGTACGCCGTGGTGGACAACGTGGCGGAGGAGCTGCGCGCATCCCAGTTCCAGCCCATTTCCTTCGAGCTGGGCTTCGGCGCGGGGAAGGACCTGCCCCCGGTGGAGTTGAGTGTGGACGGCATGACGGTCAGCATCTCTGGCTTCGTGGACCGGGTGGACGGCTGGGAGCACGACGGGCGGCTCTATCTGCGGGTCGTGGACTACAAGACGGGGCGCAAAACCTTTGATCTGACGGATATCTGGAACGGCATGGGCCTTCAGATGCTGCTCTACCTGTTCACCCTGGAGCGAGAGGGGGAAGCGCTTTACAACCGGGAGATCATTCCGTCCGGCGTGCTCTACCTGCCCGCCCGGGACGCGGTGGTGGCGGGCAGCCGGGCCATGAGCGAGGCCGAGCGCCGGAGAAAGGTGGACGCCGAGCTGCGGCGGCGCGGCATTGTGCTGGACGAGCCGGAGGTGCTCGCCGCCATGGAGGAGCCGGGGGAGGCGGGCATCCGCTTCCTGCCCGTGAAGGTGAACAAGGCCGGGGCCATCACCGGCGAGGCGCTGGTCTCCGCCGAGCGGCTGGGCAAGCTGGCCCGGCACACCGGGCGGATTCTGGAGGAGATCGGCCGGGAGCTGGCCGCCGGCAACATCGCCGCCGACCCCTTCTGGCGGGGGCCGGATCACAATGCCTGCCAGTGGTGCGAGTACGCCGCCGCCTGTCACTTCGAGGAGGGGCGGGGCGGCGACCGACGGCGCTTCCTGCCTGCCGTCAGGGGCGAGGAATTCTGGCAGGCGGTTGCGAAAGAGCAAGTATGAGTTGGGAGCCCAGATACAGCCCGGAGCGGAACTGTTCGTCGCTCTCGATGGCGGAGAGCTTGCACAGCTCCGACCAGAAGTCGTCCAGGAACGCGGCGGAGAAGCCCTTTCCAAGGCGGGTCATGTAAGTATCGACAACGGCAAGCTGCTTGCGGTATTCTGGAGAAGTCTCATGGGTCATCAACTGCTGTCATTCTAAGAGACCAAACATGATAGAACCTCCTTCTGTTGAGAATAACTCTACACTCGTTATAGTGAGAATAACTCCACATGTCAAGAGAGGAGCGGAAAATGGCCACTTTTGAGGAGCGGCTTACAAAGCTACGTACGAAAGCAGGGGTGTCACAACAGGCGATCGGGGATGCCTTGAACGTGTCCCGCTGGGCAGTTCACAATTATGAGGCGGGGAAAAACCGGCCGGATTTTGATGGCCTGATCGCCCTGGCCGACTATTTCGACGTCTCCCTGGATTATCTGGTCGGACGCTCCGACCGCCGGGAGCGCAACCCGTAGGGGCGGCCCTTGTGGCCGCCCGCAGTCAGGAGCAGGCCCGGCCCTGTTGGAATTGCAATCGGTCAAACATAGCAATAGATACCTCTGAACAGGAACAAATTGAGCCTGTTGATAAATTGGGGGAATCATTATGACGTTTGGACAGAGACTGGGCATGCTGCGGAAAGAAAGAGGTTATACGCAAAAGACCTTTGCACAGGAGCTGAGCGTAACAGAGCGGTGTATTCGGGCCTATGAAAATGAGACGCGCCATCCTGATTACTTTGGCCTGATCGCCCTGGCCGATTATTTCAATGTCTCCCTGGACTATCTGGTCGGACGCTCCGACCGCCGGGAGCGCAACCCGTAGGGGCGGCCTTTATGGCCGCCCGCGGGCGACCACAAGGGTCGCCCCTACGCCGTTATGTACTGGGGCGGGTCCCCTGCTGGATGTACCCCTGTAGATGGGGGCTGACTCTAGGCCTTGTTTGAAAAATAGCAATATGACCAGCGGCGAGGAATTTTGCCCGCTGGCAAGCAATTTTTTCGCAGGAATCCTGGCGGATTTCAAGGAAAAATTGGGCCGTCCAGAGGGCAAAAGGCCCGGTGATTGGGCGTGTTGACTATTTTCAAACAAGGCCTAGGCACAGAATAGTAAAAAGCAAAGAAATGAAAAGAGAGGAATATCTGCGCATGATCAATTTTGGAGCGCTCTTGAGCAACACCAGCAACTTTCTGTATACCTACATTCTCATCGCCCTGCTGATTTTTGCGGGGCTCTACTTCACCGTGCGCACCCGCGGGGTGCAGTTCCGGCTGTTCCCCGAGGCCCTGCGGGTGCTGGGGGAGAAGAAAAAGGACGGCAAGGACATCTCCTCCTTCCAGGCCCTGATGATCTCCACCGCCTCCCGGGTGGGCACCGGCAACATCGCCGGGGTGGCCAACGCCATCATCGCCGCCACGGTCATCGGCGGCTACGGCGCGGTGTTCTGGATGTGGCTGCTGGCCCTCATCGGCGCGGCCTCCGCCTTCATTGAGAGCACCCTGGCCCAGTGCTACAAGGAGAAGCATGGGGACAACTGGGTGGGCGGCCCGGCCTACTACATCCAGAAGGCCCTGGGCAGCCGGTTCTTCGGCGTGGTGTTCGCGGTGCTGCTCATCGCCTGCTTCGCCTACGGCTTCAACGCCCTCCAGGCCTACAACGCCGGCTCCGCCCTCCAGTACTATCTGCCCGGCTACTCCGAGAGCGTCTGGCCCGCGGTGGTGGGGGCGGCGCTGGCCCTGCTTACCGGCCTGTGCATCTTCGGCGGCGTACGCCGCATCAGCGCCATCACCTCCGGCATCGTCCCGGTCATGGCGGCCATCTATATCGCCCTGGGCCTCTTCATCACCGTCAAGAACATCGGCCAGGTGCCCTATATGCTCTCCATGATCGTCTCCCAGGCCTTTGATCCCAAGGCCATGTTCGCGGGCATCGGCGCGTCCTGTATCATGCAGGGCATCAAGCGTGGCCTCTACTCCAATGAGGCGGGCATGGGCTCCGCCCCCAACGCGGCGGCGGCCGCCGACGTGTCCCACCCGGTGAAGCAGGGGCTGGTGCAGATGCTCTCCGTGTTCATCGACACCATTCTCATCTGCTCCACCACCGCCTTCATGCTGCTCCTCTCCGGTGTGCCCATCGACGCCTACTCCGAGGGCATGAACTTTGTCCAGGCGGCGGTGCACAGCCAGGTGGGCCCCTTCGGCCCCCTGTTCATCACCGTCTCCATCTTCCTGTTCGCCTTCAGCTCCCTGGTGGGCAACTACTACTACACCGAGTCCAACTTCCGTTTCATCCGGGACTCCAAGACCGGGCTGCTGGTGTTCCGGCTGACCTGTGTGGCCGCCATTTTCATTGGCGCGCAGATGAGCTTCTCCATGGTGTGGGATCTGGCCGATGTGCTGATGGGCCTGATGGCCCTGGTCAACCTGGTGGCCATTCTGCTGCTGGGCGGAAAGGCCATCCGGGTGCTCAAGGACTACCAGAAGCAGCGCAGGGCGGGGAAGAACCCCGTCTACCGCTACGACGAGGTGGGCGTGGGCAGCCCGGAGATCTGGAACGAAGCCCACGCCAAAAAGTGGGAGGACTGAACCGAACCCATCCCCGCTGAGCTGAAAGGAGCGCCCTATGGCCTTTTCCCTGACAAGTGAACAGCAGGCTGCGGTGGACAACCGGGGCGGCGGGCTGCTGGTGTCCGCCGCCGCCGGCTCCGGCAAGACCCGGGTACTGGTGGAGCGGCTCCTGGCCCGGGTGGAGGGGGAGGGGCTGGACATCGACCGCTTCCTGGTCATTACCTACACCAAGGCCGCCGCCGCCGAGCTGCGGGGCCGCATCGTGGAGGAGCTGTCCGCCCGGCTGGCGGAGCGCCCCACCGACGCCCACCTGCGGCGGCAGGCCACCCTGGTCTATAAGGCCCAGATCTCCACTGTCCACGCCTTCTGCGCCCAGCTTTTGCGGGAGTGCGGCCACCTGCTGGAGCTGGATCCGGACTTCCGCCTGTGCGACGAGGGGGAGGCGGGCATCCTCATGCTCCGCGCCCTCAACGATGTGCTGGACCGGCGCTATGAGGACATCGCCGAGGGGAGTGATTTCGCCCGGCTGGTGGACACCATGTCCGCCGGGCGGGACGACAGCCGGCTCATGCAGATCGTGCTGGACATCCGGGGGCGGGTGCAGGCCCACCCCAATCCCGCCGCCTGGCTGGACGGGCAGGAGCGGGCCTTCGCCCTGGAGGGGGTGGACGACCCAGGGGACACCCCCTGGGGCCGCCTGCTGCTGGACGACGCGGGGCGGCAGGGGACCCACTGGCGGGACAAGATTGCCCGGGCCCTGGAGCTGTGCCCCTGCGACGCCAATCTGGACGCCAATTACGCCCCCAGCCTCTCCGCCACCCTGGCGGCCCTGGACGCCTTTGTGGAGGGGACGCGGCGGGGGTGGGACGCGGCCCGGGCCGCCCTGCCCATCCCCTTCCCGGCGGCGGGGCGCAAGAAGATGGTGGACTGCCCCGACGCGGCGGAGCAGGTGAAGGCCATCCGGAGCACCTGCAAAAAGCGGATGGAGAAGCTGGGGGAGTGGTTCGAGGACTGCGGGGCGGATCTCCTGGAGGATCTCCGGGCGGTGCACCCGGCGGTGCGGGGGCTGTTCGCCCTGGTGAAGGATTTCGAGGGGGCCTATGCCGCCGAGAAGGCCCGCCGGGGCATGGTGGACTTCGCCGATCTGGAGCACATGGCGGTGCGCCTGCTGGTGGGGGAGGACGGAGCTCCCACCGAGCTGGCCCGCCAGTGGTCCGCCCGGTACGACGAGATCATGGTGGACGAGTACCAGGACACCAACGAGGTGCAGAACGCCATCTTCACCGCCCTGTCCCGGGAGGGGAGGAACCTCTTCCTGGTGGGGGATGTGAAGCAGTCCATTTACCGCTTCCGCCTGGCCGATCCCACCATCTTCCTGGGCAAGTACCGCGCCTTTGCCGACTACACCCGGGCGGCGGAGGGCGAGGAGCGGCGGCTCATCCTGTCCCGGAACTTCCGCTCCCGGCCGGAGGTGCTGGAGGGGGCCAACTTCGTATTCCGCAGCGTCATGTCCGCCGACTTCGGCGAGATGGACTACACCGCCGACGAGGCCCTCTATCCCGGCGCGCCCTTCCCGCCCGACGGCCGCTATGCCGTGGAGCTGGACGCGGTGGACGCCTCCGCCGAGGGGGAGGAGGAGAAGACCGCCCGGGATCTTATCGAGGCCCGCTTTACGGCCAAGCGCATCCGGGCGCTGGTGGACGGGGGCTTCCCCGTCTCCGACGGCGAGGGCGGCGAGCGGCCCGTCCGCCCGGCGGACATCGTGATTTTACTCCGCTCCCCCAACACGGTGCTCCACCACTACGCCCGCGCCCTGGGGGAGCGGGACATCCCCTGGGAGGCGGAGGGCGGCGGCGACTTCTTTGCCGCCACAGAGATGAACGTGGCCCTCTCCCTGCTCCAAATCGTGGACAACCCCCGGCAGGACGTGCCCCTCATCTCCGTCCTCCGCTCCCCGGTGTACGGCTTCTCCGCCGACCGGCTGGCGGAGCTCCGGGCCGCCAGCCCCGATACCGACTTCTACGCCGCCCTGGCCGCCGACGGCGGGGAGGACAGCCGGGCCTTTCTGGCCGAGCTGGACGAGCTGCGCTTCGGCGCGGGGGAGCTGAGCAGCCACGAACTGCTCTGGCAGCTCTATGACCGCACCAATCTGCTGGGGGTGTTCGGCGCAATGGAGCGGGGGGAGGAGCGGCAGTCCAACCTGCTCACCCTGGCGGAGCTGGCCCGCCGCTTCGAGGGGGCGGGCCACAAGGGCCTGTTCGGCTTTTTGTCCTACCTGACCCGGCTGCGGGAGAACGGGGCCAAGCTGGCCCTGCCCGCCCCCGGCCGGGAGGGGGGCGGCGTGCGCATCCTGAGCATCCACAAGTCGAAGGGGCTGGAGTTCCCCGTGGTGCTCCTCTGCGGGCTGGCGCGGAGGCTCAACCGGGAGGACATGAGCCGGCCCATCCTGTTCCACCCCAAGCTGGGGGTGGGCCCCAAGCGGCTGGACGTGGAGCGGGGGATGGAGTATCCCACCCTGGCCCGCCGGGCGGTGGCCCGGAAGCTGGAGCTGGAGATGATGGCCGAGGAGCTGCGGCTGCTCTATGTGGCCATGACCCGGGCCAAGGAGAAGCTGATTTTGTCGGTGGCCCTCACCGGCGGGGCGCGGGATCTGGAGAAGCTGGCCCCCGACGCGGCCTGTCCGGTGGAGCCCCAGGTGCTGGCCGGGTGCCAGAGCGTGGGGCAGTGGGTGCTGCTGCCCGCCCTGGCCCGGCCCGACGGGGAGGCCCTCCGCCGGGCCGCGGGGGTGCAGGTGCCCGTCCCGGCGGCGGACTTCGGCCCGGCCTGGGACATCCGCTTTGTGGACGGGGCGGAGTTCCAGGCGGAGCCGGAGGAGAGCGCCATTTCCCCATCCGGTCCCCCGGACGGCGAGATGATTTCCGCGGGGGAGGGAGCGGAGACCGCCGTCCTGGCGGCCCGGCTGGCCTGGCATTATCCCCACGGGGCGGAGGTGGAGCTGCCCTCCAAGCTCACCGCCACCCAGCTCAAGGGGCGGGCGCTGGACGAGGAGGTGGCCGAGGCGGCGGTCCGGCCCCCCCGGCCCATCCGCCTGGGGCGGCCCCGGTTCGCCGCCGAGGAGTTCGGCCTCACCCCGGCCCAGAAGGGCACCGCCCTCCACCTGGTCATGCAGTACATCGACTTCGAGCGGACGGAGCGCGTGGAGCAGGTCCGGGCCGAGATCGCCCGGCTGGTGGAGCGGGCCTTCCTCACCCCCCAGCAGGGGGAGGCGGTGGACCCGGCCAAAATCGCGGCTTTTTTCGCCTCTCCCCTGGGGCGGGAGCTGATGGCCTCCACCTCCCTGCGGAGGGAGTTCAAGTTCTCCATCCTGGTTCCGGCGGCGGACTACTACCCCCAGGCCGGGGCGGAGGAGCAGGTGCTCCTCCAGGGCGTGGTGGACTGCTGCTTTGAGACTCTGGAGGGCATCACCGTGGTGGACTTCAAGACCGACCGGGTGGACCGGCGCTCTGTAGCGGCCCGGGCGGAGGAGTACCGGCCCCAGCTCGCGGCCTACAGCCGGGCGCTGGAGGAGATCACCGGGAAGCCGGTGATCCGCCGGTGCCTGTGGTTTTTCGCCCTGGATCAGGTGGTGGATGTGTGAAGGGCCGCTGGCAACTTGAAAAATTTCTCGAAAAAACAGTTGCAATTCCGGTTTTCCTGTGCTATACTATTCTAGCGTTTATAAGGCGTGGAGGTTTGCTGCGCCGCCTCATCCAGAACGAGAAAGAGGTGAACACACCATGAAGGAAGGCATCCATCCCAACTACGAACAGACCACGATCAAGTGTGCTTGCGGTAATGTGATCGAAACCGGATCTACCAAGAAGGACATTCGCGTGGAAGTCTGCTCCAAGTGTCACCCCTTCTTCACCGGCAAGCAGAAGATGGTGGATACTGGCGGACGCGTCAGCCGCTTCAACAAGAAGTTCGGCCTGGACAAGAAGTAAGTTCGTATGTAAGAGCCCGTACCGGTTTCGGTACGGGCTCTTTTGCATCGGAAGGATACCAGCCGCCGGAGCGGCATAAGAATAAGGAGGGAGACGGCTATGCGCAAGTGCCTGCGCTGCGGGACAGAGATGTTGGAGGGCTGGAACGTCAAGGAGGATGGGCATAAACATGAAATTTTCATCGACAATGGGGGAAGCTTCGTGCGCGGCGACGGACGGATGGGAATTCTGAAGGCCGCGGTCTGCCCCCAGTGCGGCGAGGTTTCGGTTTATGTGGACGATCCGGACACGGTGATCAACGGATGGAGGTAAGAGCGATGTTTAGCAGAATTGACCCCAAGGAGCTGGACCAGAACGTCTTTTCCATGATCGGCGAGCAGTGGATGCTGGTCACCGCCGGGACGGCGGAGCGGTGCAACACCATGACGGCCAGTTGGGGCGGCCTGGGCGTGCTGTGGGGAAAGCCGGTGGCCACGGTCTACATCCGCCCCCAGCGGTACACCCTGGAATTCGTGGAGCGGGAGAACTGCTTCACCCTCTCCTTCTTCGGGGAGGAATACCGGAAGGCCCTGGCCCTGTGCGGCTCCAAGAGCGGCCGGGACGTGGATAAGGTCAAGGAGTGCGGCTTCACGGTGGCCGGGGCGGCGTGCGGCGCGCCCTACTTTGAGGAGGCCGGGCTGGTGCTGGTGTGTAAAAAGGCGTACTGGCAGGACATGGACCCGACCCACTTCCTGGACGGAGAGCTGGACGGGAAGTGGTACCCCGAAAAGGATTACCACCGCATCTTCATCGGGGAGATTGTGGAAGTACTGAAGAAATACTGACGCCGGGGCTGCGGCCCGCGGCGCGGAGGACGGTATGACGGAAAACGAGACAAAGCAAGCGAAAAACCGGGCGGTGCTGGTGGGCCTGAATGCCCACTGCCTGTCGGCCGAGGAAAACGCCGACGACACCTCCATGGAGGAGCTGGCCGATCTGCTGGAGACTGCGGGGGGCGTGTGCGTGGGCACCGTGTTCCAGAACAAGGACGCCCCCGATCCCCGCACCTTCATCGGCGAGGGCAAGGCGGCTGAGGTGAAGGAGCTGGTGGGGGCCATGGGGGCGGACATGGTGGTGGTGGATAACCCCCTGTCCCCCTCCCAGCAGCGGGTGCTGTCGGAGGAGCTGGGCGTCCAGGTGCTGGACCGGGCGGCCCTGATCCTGGATATCTTCGCCCAGCGGGCCCGCACCCGGGAGGGACGGCTCCAGGTGGAGCTGGCCCAGTACCAGTATCTGCTGCCCCGGCTGCTGGGCATGTGGACCCACCTGGAGCGCCAGGAGGGCGCCATCGGCACCCGCGGCCCCGGCGAGACCCAGTTGGAGACCGACCGGCGGCACATCCGCCGCAAGATCCAGAAGCTGCGGGAGGAGCTGGAGCAGGTGCGGCGGGTGCGGGCCACCCAGCGCACCCGCCGGGAGAAGAACGAGGTGCCGGTGGTGGCCATCGTGGGCTATACCAACGCAGGCAAGTCCACCCTGCTCAACCGGCTGACCGGGGCGGACATCCCCGCCAACAACCGGCTGTTCGACACCCTGGACACCACCACCCGGACGTTGGAGATCAGCGACACCTGCACCGTGCTGCTCAGCGACACCGTGGGCTTCATCCGCAAGCTGCCCCACCATCTGGTGGAGGCCTTTAAGGCCACGCTGGAGGAGCTGAGCTACGCCGACCTGCTCCTCCATGTCATCGACGCCTCCAACCCCCTGTGGCGGGAGCAGGCGGCGGTGGTGGAGCAGCTCATCGTGGAGCTGGGGGCGGAGCAGACCCCCCGCATCGACGTGTTCAACAAGTGCGACAAATTTACCGGCGACATCCTTCCCCACGGGGCGGACATCGTGTCCATCTCGGCCAAGACCGGCCAGGGGCTGGACGAGCTGCTGGAGAAAATCGGCGGCCGCCTGGACACCGGCGCCTGCCGGGTGGTGCTCCGCCTGCCCTACGACCAGGGCGGCGTGGTGGACATGCTCCACCGGCAGGCTAAGGTGGAGCGGGTGGACTACGGCGAGGCCATCGAGGTGGAGGCGGTGTGCACCCCCGTCCAGCTTGGCCGCCTGAAGGACTATATCGTGTCGGGCTGGACGCCCCCCAAGGAGCCCTGGGAGGACTGAGAGGCGCCGTAAACGGCGTGATACCCCCTCCGCGCTCCGAGGGGGATCAATGCTTGCGATAGAAGGAGGAACCGCCATGCAGCTACTGGAGACTGACCGCCTGCTCCTGCGCCCCTTCACCCTGGACGATGCGGAGGGGCTGTACGCCTACGCCAGCCACCCGGAGGTGGGCCCCCCGGCGGGGTGGCCCCCCCACCGGAGCGTGGAGGAGAGCCGACAGGTCATCGAGAACATCTTCATCCCCTCGGATGCCCTGGCGGTACTCCGCAAGTCCGACGGCCGCCTGATCGGTTCGGCTGGCTTCGTGGACCGGCACCGCGCGGAGCTGGGGACGCCCAGCGAGGAGATCGGCTATTCCCTGGCCCGGGACTGCTGGGGCCAGGGGCTGATCCCCGAGGCGGTGAAGGAGATTATCCGCCACGCCTTCGCCGACCTGGGCTACCAGGCCCTGTGGGCGGCCTACTACGACGGCAACCGCAAGTCCAAGCGGGTCATGCAGAAGTGCGGCATGACCTACCGCCTCTCCCGTATTGAAGCGGTGGAGCAATTGGGCGAGACCCGGCTGGCCCACTACTTTGCCGTCACCCGAAGGGAGTGGGAGCGATGACCGAGTATTTCATCCCCACCGGAGCGTCCGAGACCGAGCTGGTGGAGAAGCGCTCCCGCTTTCTCGGCCGCGTCTGGCCGGTGGAGAGCGAGGAGGAGGCCAGGGCCCGCATAGAGGAGATCCGGAAAAAGCACTACGACGCCCGCCACCACTGCTGGTGCTACCGCATCCGGGAGGGGGGCGTGGAGCGCTACTCCGACGACGGGGAGCCTCAGGGCACGGCGGGCCAGCCCATGCTCAACGTCTTCCAGCGGGAGGGGGTCACCAACGTCTGCTGCGTGGTGACCCGCTACTTCGGCGGTATCCTGCTGGGGGCGGGGGGGCTGGTGCGGGCCTATACCCAGTCCGCCAAGGACGCCCTGGACGCGGCGGGCATCTCCGTGGTGCGCCGCTGGGTGGAGGTGGCCGTGCCCTGCCCCTACTCCTTCTTTGAGCGGCTCAAGCTGGAGCTGGAGGCCCACGGCGGGGTGCTGGGGGAGGTGGAGTACGCCGCCGACGTCACGGTGCACGCCCTGCTGCCCGAGGAGCGGGCGGAGGCCTTCTCCGCCTGGCTCACCGAGCTGGCCGCCGGCGGAGTGGCCGCCCAGGTGTGCGGCGAGTCCTTCCAGGCGGTGCCCCGGACACAAGTATGAACAAATCATGAATCTTTTGCAAAAAAGAAGGATTTTTCCGAGGAAAGAAGTATATAGTTACAGAGACTGCTGAGAGGTAGGTGGTATCTGTGACCCTGCGCGAACAGACCGAGGCGCTGGAGCGGGAGATGCTCTCCCCCTTTGCATGCCTGTCGTCCCAATCCCGGGGGCGGCAGACGCCGCTGGAGCCCTGTCCCACCCGCACCTGCTTCCAGCGGGACATCGACCGGATCATCCACTCCAAGGCCTTTCGGCGGCTCAAGCACAAGACCCAGGTCTTTCTGGAGCCGGAGGGGGACCACTACCGCACCCGCATGACCCACACCATCGAGGTCAGCCGCATCGCCCGCACCATTGCCCGGGGCCTGCGGCTCAACGAGGATCTGGCGGAGGCGGCGGCCTACGGCCACGATCTGGGCCACACCCCCTTCGGCCACGCCGGGGAGCGGGTGCTCAATGAAATCCTGCCCGGCGGCTTCGCCCACAATGAGCAGTCCCTGCGGGTGGTGGACCGGCTGGAAAAGGAGGGGGAGGGCCTCAACCTGACCTATGAGGTGCGGCGGGGCATCCTCTGCCACACCGGCCCCGACCGGGCGGAGACCCTGGAGGGCCAGCTCCTCCGGCTGGCCGACAAGATCGCCTACATCAACCACGACATTGACGACGCCATCCGGGGCAGGATCATCTACCCCATGGACATACCTCTGTCCATCTCCCAGGTGCTGGGCTTCACCCACTCGGAGCGGATCAACACCCTGACGGTGGACATCATCACCCAGAGCGCCGGGCGGGACGCAATTCTCCAGTCCCCCGCCTGCCGGGACGCTATGGGCGAGCTGCGGGCGTTCATGTTCGAGTTTGTCTACCGCAATCCGGTGGCCAAGGGGGAGGAGGGGAAGGCCCAGGAGCTGCTCCGCCGCCTGTTCGACTACTACCGGCGGGAGCCGGACAAGCTGCCACCGGAGTTTCAGGACATCAGGATGGAGGAGGGCGTGGAGCGGGCCGTCTGCGACTATATTGCGGGCATGACCGACGTCTACGCGGTGGAGTGCTTCAACGCGGCGTTCATTCCGAAATCCTGGAGCGTGAAGTAGGCGCGGACAGGCAGGCCGCGCGGGAGGGTATAAGCCTGGTATATTGTGGAAAACATAGTCGGAAGGAGGGCGCGGCGTGCCGATTCCCGAACAATTCATCGACGAGCTGGTGGCCCGGAGCGAGATCTCCGACGTGGTTTCCTCCTATGTCCACCTGACCCGGAAGGGAAACAACCTGTGGGGGCTGTGCCCCTTTCACAACGAAAAGACGCCCTCCTTCTCGGTTTCGCCGGATAAACAGATTTACCACTGCTTCGGCTGCGGCAAAGGGGGCGGGGTGATCTCCTTCATCATGGAGATCGAGAACCTGCCCTTTCCCGACGCGGTGCGCCTGCTGGCCCAGCGGGCGGGGCTGGAGGTGCCTGACACAGGCGCCGATGACGCCGGGCGCAAAAAGCGGGCCCGGGCCCTCGCGGCCAACCGGGACGCGGCCCGGTTTTACCACGACTACCTCAAGGGCCCCGGCGGCGCGCGGGTGCGGGACTATCTGGCCCAGCGGCAGATTGCGCCGCGCACCGCCACCCGCTTCGGCCTGGGGGCGGCTCCGGAGCAGTGGGACGCGCTGACCAGGGCGCTGACCGCCAAGGGATACAGCAAGATGGAGCTCATCGACGCCGGGCTGGCCGTGGCAGGCAAGAACGGCGGCGTGTACGACAAGTTTCGCGCCCGTCTCATGCTCCCCGTCATCGACGTGCGGGGGGAGGTGGCCGGCTTCACCAGCCGCATCCTGCCGGGGGAGGAGGGGGCCAAGTACCTCAACACCCCGGAGACCATTGCCTTCAAGAAGGGGCGGCTGATCTACGCCCTCAACTTTGCCAAGAGCACCAAGCGGCCCAATCTGGTGCTGGTGGAGGGCAACATCGACGTCATCACCCTCCACCAGGCGGGGTTTGACAACGTGGTGGCCACCATGGGCACCGCCCTCACCGAGGAGCACGCCCGGATACTGGCCCGCTACACCAAGGAGCTGGTGCTCTGCTACGACAACGATACGGCGGGTAAGCAGTCCACCGACCGGGTGCTCAACATCCTGAAAAACGCCAACCTGAACGTCCGGGTGCTCCAGCTCCCAAACGCCTACGACGCGGAGGGAAAGCCCATCAAGCAGGATCCGGACGACTTTGTGAAGAAATTCGGCCCGGCGGCCTTTGAGAAGTGCCTGAACGGCAGCGCGGGCCAGAACGACTACCGGCTGGAGACCCTCCAGCAGAAGCACAGCCTGGCCGACGAGGAGGGGCGCATGGCCTTTCTCAAGGAGGCGGTAGAGACGGTGGCGGCGCTCCAGAGCCCCATCGAGCGGGAGATCTACGGCAACAAGGCCGCGGCCGCCGCGGGCATTTCGGCCGGGGCCTTTGCCCAGGAGGTGGAGCGGTTCCGCAAGAACCGGGCATGGCAGGCCCGCAAGAAGCAGGCCCGCCGGGAGCTGACGCCGGCGGCCCAGCTCCAGCCCCGGGAGCGGGAGCTGCGGTATGAGAACCTCCGCTCCGCCCGGGCGGAGGAGGGGGTGGTGAGGCTGCTGCTGCTGGAGCCCGACCTGTTCCCCCAGGTGGAGGGGCTGGGGCCGGAGCAGTTTTCCGCCCCGGTGCTGGCCAAGATCTACGCCCTGCTGTGCCAGCGCCACCGGGAGGGGCGCTCCACCCAGTTGGCCGCCCTCGCCGGGGCGCTCTCCCCGGAGGAGATGAGCCACCTGGTGAGCGTGATGGATCAGCCGGAGGCCCTGGCGCACAGCGCCCAGGCCCTGCGGGATTACATAGAAATCATTGAGACCGAGGCCCTCAAGCGGGGCGGGGCGGGCGCAAGCGACCCCCTGCTGGCGGCACGGGAGAAGTTCAGAGAAAGAAAAGCGTATGGAGGATAACCGCATGAGTGAGAAGAAGACCACCAGCAAGAAGGTACACACCCTGACCCTGGAGGATCAGACCAAGCTGGCCCAGGCCAATGTGAAGAAAATGGAGCAGGGCAAGATCGAGGTCATGAAGGTCGTCGAGGGCGTCCAGGGGGCGGAAAAGCTGGCGGAGCTGATCGAGCGGGGCAAGAAAAACGGCAAGCTCTCGTCCAGTGAGCTCATGGATGTGCTGGAGAACCTGGATCTGGAGAGCGACCAGATGGACAAGATCTACGATACCCTGGAGAACCTGGGGATCGACACCGTGGGCGACGACTATCTGCCCGAGCTGGCTGACGATATCATGCCCCCCCTGGAGGAGCTCAACGAGATTGAGGAGCTCCCCGAGGAGGAGATGGTGGACCCCAATACGCTGGTGGACTCCTTCGGCATCGACGACCCTGTGCGGATGTACCTTAAGGAGATCGGCAAGGTGAATCTGCTCACTCCCGATGAGGAGATCCAGTTGGCCCAGGATATGGGGGCCGGCGACGCGGCCAAGGAGCAGATGGAGGAGCTGGAGCAGGCCCGGAAAAACGGCGAGGAAGTCTCCCTCAGCGAGGAGGAGGAGAAGGAACTGCGCCGCCTGGTGAAGCGGGGCGAGGCCGCCAAGCAGCGCCTGGCCGAGGCCAACCTCCGCCTGGTGGTGTCCATCGCCAAGCGGTATGTGGGCCGCGGCATGCTCTTTCTGGATCTGATTCAGGAGGGCAACCTGGGCCTCATCAAGGCGGTGGAGAAGTTCGACTACACCAAGGGCTACAAGTTCTCCACCTATGCCACTTGGTGGATCCGCCAGGCCATCACCCGGGCCATCGCCGACCAGGCCCGCACCATCCGCATCCCCGTCCACATGGTGGAGACCATCAACAAGGTCATCCGCGTCTCCCGACAGCTCCTCCAGGAGCTGGGCCACGACCCCTCCCCCGAGGAGATCGCCGAGGAGATGAGTATGCCCGTGGACAAGGTGCGGGAGATTCTGAAAATTGCCCAGGAGCCGGTGAGCCTGGAGACCCCCATCGGCGAGGAGGAGGACTCCCACCTGGGCGACTTCATCCCCGACGAGGACGCCTCCGAGCCGTCGGAGGCCGCCTCCTTCACCCTGCTCAAGGAGCAGCTGGTGGACGTGCTGGGTACCCTGACCCCCAGGGAGGAGAAGGTGCTCAAGCTGCGCTTCGGCATTGAGGACGGCCGCACCCGCACCCTGGAGGAGGTGGGCAAGGAGTTCAACGTCACCCGTGAGCGCATCCGCCAGATCGAGGCCAAGGCCCTGAGAAAACTGCGCCACCCCAGCCGTTCCAAAAAGCTGAAGGACTTCCTGAACTGAGACAGTACAGCGACGAGACGAGGCCCGGAACTGTATGGTTCCGGGCCTCTGGCCTGTCAAAGACCTCCCGCAAAGGAAAGCCGCGCAGAGTTCCTGCGGCCGCAGCCGCAGGAATAAAGCAAAAATCCGTCGTTTCCGGGGACATGTGCCTCGGAAATGACACCTCTCATAGCAGAAGGGGCGACTATTTCGCTGGAAATCGAGTCCCTTCCGCCATGCTGTCTTTCTCGAAAAAGTTGCGCTGCCACTTTTTCGACACGCTGGCGGGGCCCGGAACCGTATGGTTCCGGGCCCCGCCTGCGTCTCCTATGCCTCGGCTCCGGGGAGCGGGCCGCGCTCCCCGTCCTGGTAGGGGTTGACGTAATCCGGCGGGCAGAGGTGCGTTTCGCTCCACAGCAGCATGTGGTTCAGCACAGGCAGAAAGCTCTCGCCCATGGCCGTGAGGGTGTACTCCACCCGGGGCGGAACCTCGGGATAGACCTCCCGGTGGAGAAAGCCGTCGGCCTCCAGCTCACGGAGCTGCCGGGTCAGGGTGGACTGGGTGATGCCGTCCAGGCGGCGCAGCAGCGCCCCGAAGCGCTGTACCCGGTAGAAGGCCACATACCACAGGATCAGGATTTTCCACTTCCCGCTGAGCACCGCCTGCAGGCGGCTCATGGGAAGGCAGCGGGCCAGCGCCTCCGGCGTCTGGAATTTGTTGTCTGCCATTGCGTTCCCTCCCTGTCCTGACATTATAGCGGGAAACCGGAAAAAAGCAAGACAGGATCAAAAAAGATACCGGAGTGCAAAAAAGACCGTACTTGAAGAACGGGCGGGAGCGGGGTATGCTGAACGGAACAAACGACAAGGAGGCAAACTGCCATGCACTACACAGGCACCATCTGGCGTCCGCCCTATGAATCCGGCTCCCTGCTGCTGGAGGCGACCGCCGGCTGCACCCACCACCGCTGCAAGTTCTGCACGCTTTACGACGAGCTGCCCTTCCACTTCCGGCTCTCTCCCCTGGAGGACATTGAGGCGGATCTGGCCGAGGCCCAGGAGCTGCTCCGGGGACAGCTCGTACAGCGGGTCTTTCTGGTGGGGGCAAACCCCTTTGCGCTTCAGACAGAGCGGCTGAAGGCCATCGCGGGGCGCATCCGCAAGTACTTCCCGGAGTGCCGGACCATCGGCTGCTTCGCGCGGGTGACCGATGTGGGACGGAAAACCGATGAAGCGCTCCGGGAGCTCCGCCGCCTGGGGTACGACGGCCTGACCATCGGCGTGGAGACGGGATACGATCCGGCGCTGCTCTTCATGGACAAAGGCTATCAGGCGCGGGACATCGTGGAACAGGCGCACCGGCTGGACGAGGCGGGAATCGCCTATCACTTTTTCTATCTGGCTGGAATTGCCGGGGCCGGACGCGGAGAGGCGGCGGCCCTGGCCAGCGCGTCGGTGTTCAATCAGACCAGCCCCCGCATCCTGGGCAGCTCCATGCTGACGGTCTATCCCCAGTCCCGGCTTTTTTCGGAGATGCAGGCCGGCCGGTGGACGGAGGCCGGGGAAGTGGAGAAGCTGGAGGAGCTGAAAACCCTGGTGGAGCACCTGGAGCGGCCCCTCTATTTTGCGGCCCTGGGAGCGTCCAACGCGGTTTCGGTTCACGGCTTTCTGCCGGAGGAGCGGGACGCCGTGGCCGCCAAGCTGGCGCGGGCCTGCCGCCCGGAGCACGAGGACGCCCTGCGCCGTTACCGGGCCGGCCTGCGGCATCTCTAATCAAAACAAATACTTGAAAAACATATAGGAATAGTATAATATAGAAAAGGAAAGAAAGTGGGCATACTGGTTTCCAAAGGAGGCATGCAGGTTGAATAACATTCAGAAGGCGGCCGTCATCGGCTGCGGCTTTGTAGGCTCCAGCATTGCGTTCACGCTGATGCAGAGCGGCATCTTTTCCGAGCTGGTGCTCATCGACGCCAACCGGGACAAGGCGGAGGGGGAGGCCATGGATCTGTCCCACGGCCTGCCCTTCACCCACCCCATGGACATCCGGGCGGGGGACTACGATGACGTGGCCGACTGCGCCCTGGTGATCGTCACCGCCGGTGCGGGGCAGAAGCCGGGGGAGACCCGGCTGGATCTGGTGCACAAGAATGTGGCCATTTTCAGGAGTATCATCCCGGAGATCGCCCGGCGCAATAGGGACGCCATCCTGCTCATCGTGTCCAATCCCGTGGACGTGCTCACCTGGGCGGCGTGGAAGCTGTCCGGCTACCCGGCCAACCGGGTGCTGGGCTCGGGCACGGTGCTGGACACCGCCCGGCTCAAGTACCTGCTGGGGGAGCGCCTGGGGGTGGACAGCCGCAGCGTCCACGCCTTCATCATCGGCGAGCACGGCGACAGCGAGCTGGCGGTGTGGAGCGGGGCCAACGTGTCCGGCATCCCCCTGGACCACTTCTGCGAGCTGCGGGGCTACTACGAGCACGACAAGGCCGACGAGTGGCTCCAGCGGGAGGTGCGGGACAGCGCCTATGGGATCATCCGCCGCAAGGGGGCCACCTACTATGGCGTGGCCATGGCGGTGGAGCGCATCGTCCGCGCCATCGTGCGGGACGAGCACTCGGTGCTCCCGGTGTCCAACCTGCTCCAGGGCCAGTACGGCATCGACGGCCTGTGCATGAGCATACCCGCCGTGGTGGGCCGGAACGGGGTGGAGGACACCCTGGAGATCCCCCTCTCCCCGGCAGAGCGGGAGGCCCTGCGGGACTCCGCCGCCACCCTGCGGGGCGTGGTGGATAGCCTGGAGCTGTGAGAAAATGCGAAAACGGAGCCCGGCGCACAAAGCGCGCCGGGCTCCGTTTTTTGTCCGCCCGGCTCAGGGGATCACCAGCCAGGCTACCCGCTGGGCGTTGTCGGAGGGCCAGTTGTCATAGGCCGCGCTCATGGAGACCTGCCAGGCATCCTCAAACACAGCGTAGCAGGCGGCCAGCTTCCCGTCCTGGGCGGCGGGGGCTTCAAGCATCTCCACCGGCTGTCCGTCTACCAGAGCGGTGGTGCTGCCCGGCGTCAGAATGATGGTGACGCCCCGGTAGGTCATGGCGGCGGTCTGGGCCTCGTTGCTCCATACGCAGTCCACCCCCAGCCCTTCACACAGGGCCCGGACGGGGACGCTGTAGCCGCCGCCCTCCGACAGGCGGTCCATCAACGGGATCTGGAAGGGATAGAGGGCGGGATCTATCTCTACAGGCTCTGGCCTGCCGCCGTCCAGGGGATAGGCCATGCCGTTGAACACTACCGCATCCACCTGGGAGAGCTCCAGCACAGAGCGGAGCGGATGGGCGTAGTCGCAATGGATTGTGCCTCGATCGTTCCAGGAGGTGGGGCCAAGCAAATTGTCGCCCACGATCTGCCCCCAGCCGCACAGGGAGCCGTCGGTCATGCGGAAGAAAAGCAGGGGGAAAGCGTCGCCGTCCGCGTCGGCAAAGGAGTATTCCATCTGAATGGAGAGAGGAGACAGACTCACGGTTTCCAGGGTAACAGGGGCACCACCCTCAATGTGATCAAAGGTGCCGGAACCGGTACCCTCAGCGTTAACCTCCACGGTAACAGGCTCTACCAGCTCCACGGGAATCTCCACGTAGGCGCCCTCCTCCATAAGGCCCAGCCGGAGCTGCACGGCGTAGACGGCGGCATTCAGCTCATCGACTCTCATACTGTAGGTGCGGGAGGTCTCCGTGCGCAGCGCCTCCTTTTCCCCATAGCTGAATCCACCTGCCACGGGCATCTCGACGGCAGGGCCGTTTCCGGTAGGAGTGGGCTCCGGCTTGACGGCCTCGTTCTCCAGAGCACGGACAGAGAAGGTGTCCATGTTCTCGAAGTCATCCGCCATGAGGGCGGCGGCTGCCGCGTCGTTTTTGGCATCAATGGTGACCAGCAGATAGGCGGAGCTGGTGTCCGCCACCGAGCTGATCACCGACAGGGTGTAGTTGTCGTCACGGATGGAATATGTCTCATGGCTTACGTAGTCCTCAACCGGGGTATTGTCCCCCTCAAAGTAGAAGTCCAGCACGTTCCACCGGCTGGCTACGGCCAGGGCGGAGCCGGCCAGCAGGGCCGCGATGGCGGCCGCCGCCGCGGCAAATCGGATTTTATGTCTCATATAGGCTCTCCTTTCCGAGGGGACGGCGTTCAGCGCGGCGTTGACCCGCCGCTTGACCGCCGCCGGGTCAGCCTGGGGACAGGGCACGCCCACCGGTACTGCGCCGTCCCACAGCTCCTGCATCCGGTCTCTCACGCCTCCACTCCTCCTTTCGTCAATGTATCCCGCAGGGCCTTCCGCCCCCGGAATAGCCGCTGCTTGGCGGCGGTCTGGGTCAGGCCCAGGGCACGGGCGATGTCCTTGAGCTTGTCGCCGTAGTAGTAATAGCGCAGGAACAGGGTGCGGTCGGGCTCGTCCAGCCCCTCCACCGCGTCCCACAGCCGGGCCGCCCACTCCCGCCGCTCCGCCTCGGCCTGGGGGTCTGCGCCGCCGGGGGCGGCGGCGTCCTCCGGCAGGGGGGCGGCCTCTTTGTGGGTGCGCAGCCAGTCCGCCGCCCTGTTCCGGGCCACCGCCCCCAGCCAGGGCCGCAGGCCCTGCTCCGGGTTCAGCTCTCCGGCGTGGGCCCACAGGGCCAGGAATACGTCGGCGGTCAGCTCCTCCACGTCCTCCCGGGCGCCCCGCCCGGCCAGCACCCGCACCACGACGGCGCTCACATAGGGGGTGAAGCGGTCGATGGCCCGCTCCAGGGCCAGGCGGCTGCCCTGCCGGAGCTTCTTTGCCAGCGTGATCTCGTCCAGCTTGTCCCCCTCCTCTCCAAGAACCGGTTCTATCAGTATATACGAAGCGGGGGCGGTTTGGTTACGGAACAGGCAAAAAAATTCCCCGAGGCTTGGCCTCGGGGAAGAAAAGAAGCTCAGTGCAGGTCGGGCAGGGCGGCGAGCAGGCCGTCCACGTCCTCCTGGGAGGTCTGGAAGCAGGTGACGAAGCGCACCACGGTATGGCTCCCGTCGTAGGGGCACCAGTCCTCGTAATCGCACACCACGTCGAGCTGGGGCTTGAGGGCGTTGTCCACCACGGCGAACACCTGGTTGGTGGGGGAGTCCACCCACAGCGTCCACCCCTTGGCCCTCAGCCCGTCCTGGAGGCGGGCGGCCATCTCGTTGGCGTGGCGGGCCATGTGGAAGTAGAGGTCGTCGGTGAACAGGGCCTGGAACATGACGCCCTGAATCCACCCCTTCTCCATCACCGCGCCCATGCGCTTCTTCATGCGGAAGAAGCCGTCGGTCAGCTCGGGCCGGGTGATCACCAGGGCCTCGCCGAACATGGCGCCGTTCTTGGTGCCGCCGATGTAGAAGGCGTCGCACAGGCGGGCGAACTCAGGCAGGGTCAGATCGTTGGCCTTGGAGGTGAGGGCGGCCCCCAGACGGGCGCCGTCCACGAAGAGGAGCAGGCCGTTCTCCCGGCAGAAGGCGTACAGGGCGGTCAGCTCCGCCTTGGTGTACACCGCGCCGTTCTCGGTGGCATTGGAGATGTAGACCAGGCCCGGCTTGGTCAGATGGGGGTCCTGGTGGAGGGCCAGCAGGGGAGGCAGCATCTCCGGGGTGATCTTGCCGTCGCCGCCCACGGGCACGGGGAGGATCTTGTGGCCGGTGGCCTCAAACGCGCCCACCTCGTGGCCGTTCAGGTGGCCGGAGTCGGGGCAGATGGCCGCCTCCCACGGCTTGAGCAGGAAGGAGCAGGCCACCACGTTGGTCTGGGTGCCGCCGATGAGGAACTCCACCATGGCGTCGGGGCAGCCGCACACCTCCCGGATGCGCTCCTTGGCCCGGGCGGTGTACCCGTCGTCGCCGTAGCCGTGGTTGCCCTCCAGGTTGACGGCGCACACCGCCTCCAGAACCTTGGGGTGGGCGCCGAAGGAGTAGTCGTTGCGGAAGAGATACTTTTTCATCACGCATACCTCCAGTTGTTTTGCGAAAAAGGCGGGCGGCCGCAGGCCGGGGTGACCTGCGGTCGCCCGCCGCCGTTCTGTGGCTTAAAATTTGAAGGAGTCCTTGAGGCTCACCGAGCGGTTGAACACCAGATGGCCGGGGGCGCTGTCCTTGTTGTCCACGCAGAAGTAGCCCTGGCGCAGGAACTGGAAGGAGGCGGGGGCCTCCGCACCGGCCAGGCCGGCCTCCACCTTGGCGTGGGGGAGCACCTCCAGAGAGCTGGGGTTGAGGCAGTCCAGGAAGTTCTTGTCCCCGGCGTCCGGCTCGGCGTCGGTGAACAGGTTGTCGTACAGCCGCACCTCGGCATCCACGGCGGTGGCGGCGTCCACCCAGTGGATGGTGGCCCCCTTCACCTTGCGGCCGTCGGCGGGATCGCCCCCCCGGCTGTCCGGGTCGTACTCGGCCAGAATGGCGGTAATATTGCCCGCCGCGTCGGTCTCATAGCCGGTGCACTTGATCACATAGGCGCCCTTGAGGCGGCACTCCGGCCCGTCGGGGTAGAGGCGCTTGTACTTGGGCACCGGCGCGGGGAGAAAGTCCTCCGCCTCGATATACAGCTCCCGGGAGAAGGTGACCTCCCGCGCGCCGTCCTCCGGGCGGTTGGGGTTGTTCTCCACGGAGAAGGTCTCGCTCTGCCCCTCGGGGTAGTTGGTGATGATGAGGCGTACCGGGCGGAGCACCGCCATGCGCCGCTGGGCGGTCTCGTTCAGGTCTTCCCGCAGGCAGTGCTCCAAAAAGGCGTACTCCACGGTGGAGGCCGCCTTGCTCACGCCGTTGCGCTCGGAGAAATTGCGGATGGCCCGGGGGGTGTAGCCCCGCCGGCGCAGGCCGCAGAGGGTGGGCATGCGGGGGTCGTCCCAGCCGGATACCCGGCCCTCCTCCACCAGCTGGCGCAGCTTGCGCTTGCTCATCACGGTGTAGTTGATACCCAGGCGGGCGAACTCGATCTGCCGGGGCCTGGCGGGGACGGGGCAGTTGGCGATCACCCAGTCGTAGAGGGGCCGGTGATCCTCAAACTCCAGGGAGCAGAGGGAGTGGGTAATCCCCTCCAGCGCGTCCTCCAGGGGGTGGGCGAAGTCGTACATGGGGTAGATGCACCACTTGTCCCCCTGGCGGTGGTGGTGCATGTGGTTGATGCGGTAGAGCACCGGGTCGCGCATGTTGAAGTTGCCGCTGGCCAGGTCGATCTTGGCCCGCAGGGTCATGGCCCCGTTGGGGAACTCGCCGGCGCGCATCCGGGCGAAGAGGTCCAGAGACTCCTCGATGGGCCGGTCGCGGAAGGGGGAGCGGGCGGGAGTGTTCACGTCGCCGCGGTACTCCTTAAACTGCTCGGGGGTCAGCTCGCACACGTAGGCCAGGCCCTTTTTGATGAGCTCCACGGCGTACTCGTACATCTTCTCAAAGTAGTCGGAGGCGAAGAAGAAGCGGTCGCCCCAGTCGTAGCCCAGCCAGTGGATGTCCTCCTGGATGGCCTCCACGTACTCCACGTCCTCCTTGGTGGGGTTGGTGTCGTCCATGCGCAGGTTGCACAGGCCGCCGTACTTCTCGGCGGTGCCGAAGTCCACGAAGATCGCCTTGGCATGGCCGATGTGCAGGTAGCCGTTGGGCTCCGGCGGGAACCGGGTGTGGACGGTCATGCCTTGGAACTGACCACCCTGGGCGATGTCCTCGTCAATGAAATCATGGATGAAGTTCTGCGTCATGGTGGGTTTCAGCTCTTCTGGCATGTAAATTCACTCCTTTATCTCGATACGAACTCTTATTTTACCCTGAACAGCGGGAAAAAGCAAGAGAGGGAGGACATTCCGGCATATTTTTTCCAGAAGGGCGGAGAAAATTGCATAAAAGGGGGCGTGGGAAGGGGGAGAGGGCCCGGATAGTTGTCACAAAGTGCGGAAAGGGAGGCCCAAAGCCCTTGACAGAGGGAGGCGGAACACGGTATACTTACGACAATCGTTGTGAACAAAGGCGTTCCGACCCCAAGGGCGGAGCGCCTTCATTTTTAAAGCGAAAGGGGCGGCAGACCATGGGGGTCTACAGCAAAGAGGACATCATCCGCATCGTCCGGGAAGAGGAAATCGAGTTCGTGCGCTTGCAGTTTACCGACATTTTCGGCATGCTCAAAAACGTTGCCATCACCGCGTCCCAGATTGAAAAGGCGGTCAGCAACCAGTGTATGTTCGACGGCTCCTCCATTGAGGGCTTCGTCCGCATTGACGAGTCTGACCAGTACCTCTACCCGGATCTGAAGAGCTTCCGGGTGTTTCCCTGGCGGCCCAGCCACGGTAAAGTGGCCCGGCTGATCTGCGACGTATACAACACCGATGGAACCCCCTTCGTGGGCGACCCCCGCTACGTGCTCAAGCGGGTGATCCAGAAGGCCAACGACATGGGCTACGACCGCTTCAATGTGGGCCCGGAGGCGGAGTTCTTCCTGTTCAAGACCGACGAGGAGGGCAAGCCCACCACCCAGACCAACGACGAGGCGGGCTACTTCGACCTGGGCCCCCTGGATCACGGGGAGTCCACCCGGCGGGAGATCTGCATGGCGCTGGAGCAGATGGACTTTGAGATCGAAGCCAGCCACCACGAGTGCGCCCAGGGCCAGCACGAAATCGACTTCAAGTACGCCGAGGCCCTCCACGCCGCCGACAACATCATGACCTTTAAGCTGGCGGTCAAGACCCTGGCCCAGCGCAACGGCCTCCACGCCACCTTCATGCCCAAGCCGATCTTCGGGATAGCGGGCTCCGGTATGCACACCAACATGTCCCTGTTCCGCAACGGCAAAAACGCCTTCTACGACCCCGACGATCCCCGCGGCCTGTCCAAGGAGGCGTACAGCTTCATCGCTGGACTGCTCCACCATGTGCGGGGCATGGCGGCGGTGACCAACCCCCTGGTCAACTCCTACAAGCGGCTGGTGCCCGGCTACGAGGCCCCCTGCTACCTGGCCTGGTCGGCGTCCAACCGCTCCGCCCTCATCCGCATCCCCGCCAGCCGGGGCCAGGGCACCCGGGTGGAGCTGCGCTCCCCCGACCCCTCCTGCAACCCCTACCTGGCCTTCGCTGTCTGCCTGGCCGCCGGCCTGGACGGCATCGAGAAGGGTATGACGCCCCCGGCGGAGATCACCGAGAACATCTACGCCATGGACGCCGCCGCCCGGAAGGCCCACGGCATCGAGAGCCTGCCCGGCTCCCTGGAGGAGGCCCTCCGCGCCCTGGAGGCCGACCAGTTGATTCTGGATACCCTGGGGGAGCACGTGGCCGCCAACTACCTGACGGGCAAGTGGCGGGAGTGGGACGAGTACCGTACCCGCGTGTCCTCCTGGGAGCGGGAGAAGTACATCATCAACTATTAAGGCCCCGTGGAGACGGTGGTCGTCGCCTTTGAGGGCGAGAAAAACGGCCGGAGACTCAAGGAGCTGCTGGAGAGCTCCGGGACGGCCGCCTGCCTGCTCTGCCGCACCGCGGACCAGGTCAAGCGCCTGGTCCGCCAGCAGCGGCTCACCGCCGTGGTGTGCGGCTATAAGTTCCCGGATGGGACGGCGGAGGAGCTGGCCGGGGAACTGCCCGGCTTCTGTACGGTGCTGCTGCTGGCCCCCCGCGGCCTGCTGGAGCTGGTGCCGGAGCGCCCCGGACTCCTCCGCCTCCCCGCCCCCGCAGGCAGGCGGGAGCTGCTCGCCGCGGTGGAGGAGCTGCTTCGGCTGGGCGAGGAGGCCGGAGCCCTCCTGCCGCCCCGGCGGAGCCGTGAGGAGCGCGAGGTGGTGGAGCGGGCCAAGGAGCGGCTGATGGCGCGCAGCGGCATGACCGAGGAGGAGGCCCACCGGGCCCTCCGGCGGCGGAGCATGGACCGCCGCATCCCCCTGGCAGACGCGGCGCGGATGCTCTTGGATGAGGAGCGCCCCGCCCCTTGACAAAGGGGAAAAATTGGCGTAGTATGTCTTCCGACAACTTGATAGCATGGACAGTGCCGCCCTCCGGGGCGGGTAAAAGGGAATCGGGTGCAAATCCCGAACGATCCGGTCACTGTAAGCGGGGAGCCGGCCGCAGACGCCATTGTGGAGACACGAGAAGGCGCGGCCCGGCGGAGAGCCGTAAGTCAGGAAACCTGCTGTCTGTGCAGAAGGATAGGTGTCTTCCGCAGAAAGCAGCCTGTCTGTTTGCCGCCGTGTGGTCCGATTGTGCCCATGGCGATGAGCAGTCCCGCTTTCCGTCGGAAAGCGGGATTTTTCTGTCCACAGCACAAAAAAGGAGGATTATCATGAAAAAGCTCGTACCCCTGACCCTCGCCCTCGCCCTGGGCCTGACGGCCTGCGGCACCGCCGGCCAGAATCCGGCCCCGGCGGCCAGCCCCACCCCTGCGGGGGATGTCCAGGGCGCGGAAACCCCGGCAAACACCGAGGGATTTCCCTTTACCCTGACCACCAAGGACGGCGCGGAGGTCACATTTACCCACGTGCCCGAGAAGGTTCTCTGTACGAATGTGAATACGGGCGATCAACTGATGGCCCTGGGGCTGGGGGACAGGATCATTTACACAGCCAATAACAATACCCGCGTGGCACCCGAGTACCGTGCGGAATACGAGGTCATTCCCCAGATGGCGGATAAGCCGAGCCTGGAAACCATCCTGGCGCTGGAGCCCGACTTTGTCTACGGCCGCTCCAGCGCCTTCAGTGAGAAATATAACACGGAACATGACACCCTCTCCCAGTACGGAATTATGTCCCTGTCCTCCATCGAGGGCTACAAGCTGGGGGCTGATTTGGAGGACGTATATCAGGATTTCTATAACCTGGGACGCATCTTCCAAGTGGAAGAACGGGCGGAGGAGTTGGTGAATGACATGCAGGCCCAGATTGCCGCCGCCGAGGAGGCGGTGACGGGCCAGGAGGCCATCCCGGTGTTCGTTTTTGACATGGCCCAGGAGGAGGGCGCCTACACCTGCGGCAACAACTTCACCTCCAAGCTCATCGAGCACGCGGGCGGCGTCAACATCTTCAACGATCTGGACACCACCTGGGCCACCGTGAGCTGGGAAACCGTGGTGGAGCGGGCCCCCGAGGTGATCATCATCGACGACTACGGCGATACCTCTCTGGAGGAGAAGATTGCCCAGCTCAAGGAGAACCCTGCCTTGGCCACGGTGCCCGCCATCCAGAACGACCGCATTATCTCCGTGACGCTGTGCGAGTCTTTTGCCAGTTCCATGACGGGCGACACGGTGGAGAAGTTTGCCCGTGCCTTCCACCCCGACTGCTTCGCGTAAGAGGGCGGTATGAAGCAGTTTTGCAGGCTGGTGAAGACTCACACCTTTCTGACCTGTCTGGTGCTGGCAGCGGTGCTCCTGGCATCTATCATCATCGGCATCGGCACCGGGCCGGTGGCCATCCCCTTTGCCGAGGTGTGGCGGGTGATGTTCCACCGGCTGGGCGGCCTGCTGACCGGCTCGGAGCTCCCCCTGGAGGGGGTGCGGGAGAGCACCCAGAACATCGTCTGGTTCCTGCGGGCCCCGCGGGTGCTGCTGGGGGCCCTGGTGGGGGCGGCCCTCACCCTTTCCGGCGTGGGGATGCAGGCATTCACCAAGAATCCGCTGGCCGAGCCCTATGTGCTGGGTATCTCCTCCGGCGCCTCGCTGGGCGCGGTGCTGGCCATGCTGCTGGGGGTGTCCCTGCCTGTGCTGGGCCGCCTGTCGGTGTCCGCCGGCGCCTTTGCCGGGGCTCTGGTGTCCATCCTCCTGGTGTACCTTCTGGCCCGCACCCGAAATGCGGTGACGCCGATCCGGCTGATCCTGGTGGGAGTGGCGGTATCCGCCATGTTCCAGGCATTTACCAACTACATCGTCTATACCGCCCCGGACGACGCCGCCGTCCGGGAGGCCACCTTCTGGATGCTGGGAGGACTGGGCAGCGCGGAGTGGGCCGACGTGCCCCTGCTGGCCGGCCTAGTGCCTCCGGCCCTCCTGCTGATGCTGGCCCTGGCCAAGCCCCTCAACGCCATGATGATGGGGGATAGCTCCGCCGTCACCCTGGGAGTCAACCTGACGGTGGTGCGCAATGTGCTCATCGGCGTCACCGCCCTGCTGACCGCCTCCTCGGTGGCGGTCAGCGGCTGCATCGGCTTTGTGGGGCTGGTCATCCCCCACCTGGTTCGCTCGGTGGTGGGGCCGGATCACCGGAAGCTGGTTCCCCTGGCCGCTCTGTTCGGGGCCATCTTTCTCATCTGGGTAGACGTGGGAGCCCGGATCATCAAGCCGCCGGCGGAGATCCCCGTGGGAATCCTGACGGCGTTCCTGGGCGCACCCCTGTTCCTGTGGATGATCAAGGTGCGCCGCTATGAATTCCAGTAGGGGGGTCCGCGCCATGATAGAGGCAAAACAGGTCCGGTACGGCATCCGCAGCCGGGAGATCCTCCGGGGCGTGGATTTCCGGGTGGAGAAGGGGGAGTTCGTCGGGCTCATCGGCCCCAACGGCAGCGGCAAATCCACATTCCTCAAAAACGTCTACAAGGTGCTCCGCCCCCAGGCGGGGGAGCTGACCCTCATGGGGGACGATCTGCTGGCCATGAGCAACCGGGAGATGGCCCAGCGGCTTGCCGTCATGGTACAGGAGCAGGAGGCCGCCTTCGATTTCACGGTGGAGGAGGTGGTCATGATGGGGCGGCAGGCCCGCAAGCGGCTGCTGGAGACCGACAGCCGGGAGGACCGGGCGCTGGTAGGGGAGATCCTGGCGCGCACCGGGCTGGCCTCCCTGCGGGAGCAGGGGTTCTCCACCCTGTCCGGCGGGGAGAAGCAGAGGGTGCTTATCGCCCGGGCCCTGGCCCAGCAGACGGCGGTGCTGGTGCTGGACGAGCCGACCAACCACCTGGACATCAAGTACCAGCTCCAGCTCATGGAGCTGGTGCGGGGGAGCGGATGTACCGTAGTGGCCGCCATCCACGATCTCAATCTGGCCGCGGCCTACTGCCACCGGCTCTACGCATTGAAGGACGGGGTGATCGTGGGGGAGGGCGCGCCCAAAGAGCTCCTTACCCCCGCTTTTCTGCGGGAGGTGTATGAGGTGGAGGCGGAGGTGCTCACCGGACGGGACGGCTCCCTGCGGGTGTTCTTTTACCCGTCCCGCATATCATAAAAACGGCCCCCGGGCGCTGCCCGGGGGCCGTTTTATTCTGCCAGCCAGTCAAAAGCCAGGCGGGGGGTGCCGTCCTCCACATAGATGGTGCCGCAGGGGAGAAAGCCGTGCCTGGCGATCAGATGGCGCATGACGGCGTTGTTTTCGTGGGTGTCGATGCGCAGGTGGGACATGCGTCTCTTACAGAAGTCCATACAGGCGGCAAACAGGCCGTGAACCGTGCCGTCGCCGGCCACCCGGTGGATGGTGCCATAGGGTGTGCCGGAGCGCCAGGCCCCCTCGATGACGCGGTAGTTGGGCTCATCCCCCAGGCGGAGGACAAAGGCCCCGTGGATGACTCCGTCCTGGTCAAAGACGTACAGCTCACCCCGCTGCAGATCCGCCTCCAGATCCTCCGGGAGGGGGTAGCGGTCGCTCCACTGGGTGGGGTTGCCGTGCTCGGCCATGAATCGGCGGGCCGCGCCGTAGACGGGACCCAGAGCGGGCAGATCGTCGGGCCGCGCCGGCCGGATCATGGGTGCCGCCTCTGCGGACCCCGCGCCCGGCCCATCGGCACTCAAGAGGGCTTCCAGATGGACCTTTTGCGGCCTCAGACCGCAGGATTCGTAAAATTTTATGGCGGAGGGATTGCAGCTCCATACATTGAGCGTCAGATTATAGCACCCGCTTTTCCGGGCGAATTCCGCCGCGTAGGCATAGAGGGCCCCGCCGATGTGCTGTCCCCGAAGCGCCTCGTCCACACACAGATCATCAATGTAAAGAGTTTTTACATCCGTCAGGATGTTGTGATTGACATGCTGCTCAAATTGACAGAAGACGTAGCCCAGCACCCGCTCCCCACCGTCCACGGCCACAAAAATGGGTGCATTTTCATCGTTTATTTTCTGACTCAACTGGGCATCCGTGTACTTTCTGCCCCCGGCCCGGAACAGATCCGGCCGCCCGGTGTGATGCACCTGAGCCAAAAGCCCATGGATGCGGGGGATGTCTCTCTCCTCTGCTCTGCGAATAAGCATAGGTACCTCCTTCCTAAGCGCCCCAGAGGCGCCCCGGCGGAGCAGGGACCTCTGTCCTGTGTTCAGGAGCAAATCATACCACGTTCCGCCCCGGCTGACAAGGCCGGAGCCCCGGCTGGCGGTCTTTTTCCCGAACGAACCGGCCCGGGATCGCAAAATTTTGATTGCCTTTAGGCGCAAAGTGCCGTATGATGGAGGCTGGTGATGCCTTTTGAAAAAATTGCTTCGGGTACTGGGGCGGCTGTTTCTGGCGCTCCTGTTTTTAGCCGCCGCTGCGCTGGTTACCCTAGGCCTGCTGCGCTGGCGGGGCCTGATCCTTCTGCCCGACGAAGCGGACCCCGACGAGTGGGAGGTCTTCGGCGTGGACGTGTCCTCCTACCAGGGGGAGGTGGACTGGCCCGTTCTGGCGGAGCAGGGGGTGGACTTTGCATTCATTAAGGCCACGGAGGGCTCCCTCCTCCAGGACAGGCGGTTTGCCGCCAACTGGGCCGGGGCGGCGGCGGCCGGAGTGCGGGCGGGAGCCTATCACTTCCTCAGCTATGACAGCCCCGGCGAGACCCAGGCGGACAACTTTATCGCTGCGGTTCCGGTGACCGAGGGGGCCTTGCCCCCGGTGGTGGATATCGAGTTCTACGGGGAATATCTGGACACGCCGCCGGAGAAAGAGCGGGTGCGGGCCATTCTGGACCCCCTGCTGGAGCGGCTGGAGGCCCACTACGGCGTCAAGCCCATCCTCTACGTGACCTACCGCTCTTACTACCGCTATATCGCTGGGGGCGGCTACGGGGACTATCCCATCTGGTGCTCCAGCCCCACGGTGTTCCCGCTGGTGCCCGGCTGGGACTTCTGGCAGTACTCCCACTCCGCCGAGCTGGAGGGCTACTACGGGACCCAGCGGCGCATTGATCTGAACATCTTCCGGGGCGGCCGGGCGGAATTTGAGCGGTTTGGATAGACCGGACGGGGGCAGGCGAGAAAAAACGCCTGTCCTCTTCTATTTCCGCCGGAATTCTGGTATAATAATAAACCAATGTATTTTGCGTGTGGGAGGTCGCTATGGACCGATTTGAGAGACTGGCGGGTGCCCTGCGGCGGATACCCGGCCTGGAGGTGCGGGAAAACGAGCCCATGAAGAGGCACACCACGTTCCGCATCGGCGGCCCGGCCCGGCTGATGGCGCTGCCCAGGAGCCGGAAGGAGGCCGCCGCCGCCGTGCGGGCCGCCACAGAGGTTGGAATCGCCCCTTTTTTCCTGGGAAACGGCAGCAATCTGCTGGTGGCCGACCACGGCTATGAGGGCTTTGTGCTCAAGGCGTGCGGCCTGGATCAGGTGCGTGAGGTCAACTGCCGTCTGCGGGCGGAGAGCGGTATCACCCTGGCCCGGCTGGCCAACGCTGCCCTGGGCCGGGGGCTCACCGGCCTGGAGTTTGCCCACGGTATCCCCGGCACACTGGGCGGAGCCGTGGTGATGAACGCCGGGGCCTACGGCGGGGAGATGGTGCAGGTGCTCACCGCCGTCACCTACCTGGACGGGGCGGGGGAGGAGCACACCCTGCCCGCCGCCGCGTGCGCCCTGACCTACCGGCACAGCCGGTTCTCCGACCGCCCGGACTGGCTTGTCCTGGAGGCGGAGCTGGAGCTTCGGCCGGGAGATGGAGAGGCCATCCGGGCCCGCATGGACGAACTGGCCGCCAAGCGACGGGAGAAGCAGCCCCTGGAGTGGCCCAGCGGGGGCAGTACCTTCAAGCGGCCGGAGGGCCACTTCGCCGCCGCGCTGATCGAGGGGTGCGGCCTCAAGGGCGTGGGGATTGGTGGAGCCCAGGTGTCGGAGAAGCATGCAGGCTTCGTGGTCAACCGGGGCGGCGCCACGGCGGACGACGTGCGGCGGCTGATGGCGCTGGTTCAGGAGACGGTGCTGCGGGAGACCGGCGTGGCGCTGGAGCCGGAGGTCCGGCTGCTGGGGTTCTGACGGGGCGCGGAAAAAGGAGATTGCAATGGAATTTATCATTATATCCGGCCTGTCCGGTGCGGGAAAGAGTAAGGTGGCCTCCTTTCTGGAGGATATCGGGTTCTACGTGGTGGACAACATGCCCGCCCCGCTGATGCCCAAATTTGCCGAGCTGTGCATGGCCGGGCCGGGCCGCTATGACCGGGTGGCCCTGGTCACCGATATCCGGGGCGGCCAGACCTTCGATGGGCTGTTTGACGCCCTCCACGAGCTGCACCGCATGGGCTGTGCGTATAAAATCCTCTTTGTGGAGGCCAGCGTAGAGACCATCATCAAGCGATACAAGGAGACCCGGCGGATGCACCCGCTGTCCTCGACCTCCCGCTCGCTGGACGAGGCGGTGCGGCAGGAGCGCACCGTCCTGGCCCCCGTCCGCCAGCGGGCGGAGTACATCATTGACACCTCGGCCCTCTCCACCGCCAAACTGCGGGGGGAGGTGCTGCGGCTGTTCGGGGATGGGGGGAGTACCCCGGCCATGAGTGTCAGCGTCATCTCCTTCGGCTTCAAGTACGGCATCCCCATCGAGGCCGACCTGGTGTTCGACGTGCGCTTTCTGCCCAACCCCTACTACATCGCCGAGCTGCGCCATCAGACCGGGCTGGACGAGGGGGTATACAGCTTTGTCTTTGGCTATCAGCAGACCAAGGACTTTATGGCCCACCTGGAGAGCCTCATCGGCTTCCTCCTGCCCCAGTATGTGGAGGAGGGAAAGGCGGCGCTGGTCATCGGCATCGGCTGCACCGGCGGGCAGCACCGCTCGGTGGCCATTACCAAGGCCCTGGCCGACTTCATCAAGCAGAAGGGCTATCAGGCCACGGAGAACCACCGGGACATGACGCGGGCGTAAGGAGGTGGACACTATGACGGAATGGAACGGCGGAGCGGGCCCCAGGATTGTGGCCATCGGAGGAGGCACCGGGCTGTCCACCATGCTGCGGGGGCTGAAAAGCCGCACCCGCAGCCTGACGGCCATCGTCACCGTGGCCGACGACGGCGGCGGCTCGGGCATGCTGCGGCAGGATCTGGGTATGCCCCCTCCGGGGGACATCCGCCACTGCATGGAGGCCCTGGCCAACGCCGAGCCGGTGATGCAGCAGCTTCTGACCTACCGATTCCCGGAGGGCTCGGGCAACCTGACGGGGCAGTCCTTCGGCAACCTGATCCTGGCCGCCCTCAACGGCATCTCCGACTCCTTCGACCAGGCGGTGGCCCGCATGAGCGAGGTGCTGGCCATCAGCGGCCGGGTGCTGCCTGTGACCAATGAGAACGTGGCGTTGGAGGCCACCTTCGAGAACGGCACCCGGGTGCTGGGGGAGTCTAAGATCAGCGCCTTCAAGAAGGAGCAGGACTGCCGCATTGAGAGCGTCCGCCTGCTGCCGGAGCACCCAAAGGCCCTGCCGGAGGCGGTGCGGGCCATCGGGGAGGCGGAGCTGATCCTCCTGGGCCCCGGCAGCCTTTACACCAGCGTCATCCCCAACCTGCTGGTGGACGGCATTGCCGACGCGGTGCGTGCCTCCGACGCGCTGAAGATCTACATCTGCAACATCATGACCCAGGACGGGGAGACCGAGGGCATGACCGCCTCTGACCACGTAAAGGCCCTGCTCGACCACTCCGGGCCGGGGCTGGTGGATCTGTGCCTGTGCAACTCCGCGCCGGTGCGCCCCGGCCTGGTGGAGCGGTACAGAGAGGAGGACGCCGCCCCCATCGTGGTGGACCGGGCGGCCATCGAGGCCCTGGGGGTGGAGGCCGTCACCCGGCCCCTGGCCTCCGAGACCCTTAACTACGCCCGCCACTCCTTTGCTCGCCTGGCCGAGGCGGTGATGGAGCTTTACAACGAGCGGGCCGACACCAAGATTTTTTGAGAAAGGGAGGGGGGCACTATGTCGTTTTCCTCTGAGGTCAAGGCGGAGCTGTGCCGGACGGCCCTCTCCCGCCGCTGCTGCGCCCAGGCGGAGGCCTACGGAGTGCTGCTCTACTGCAACCAGTTCACGGCCTCACAGGTGCGCATCAGCACCGAGTCCAACGCCTTTGCCGCCCGGCTGCCCGCCCTGTTCCACAGGGCCTTTCAGCTCTCCTTTGACCGCACGCCGGAGGAGGGGGCGGCCAAGCAGATTTTCTCCATCACAGAGCCGGACAAGCTGTCCGCCCTCTGGTCGGCGTTCGGCCATGAGCCGGCGGGCACCCTGGCCCATCACATTAACTTTGCCGTGCTGGAGGAGGAGCACTGCCGCCTGGCCTTTTTTCGGGGGGCCTTTCTGGCGGGCGGCTCGGTGACCGACCCGGCCAAGCGCTACCACCTGGAGCTGTCCACCCCCCATCTGAGTGTCAGCCGGGAGCTGCGGGCCCTCCTGCTGGAGTGTGGCTTCACCCCCAAGGAGACCACCCGCAAGGCCAACTCCATCACCTACTTCAAGCAGAGCGAGGCCATTGAGGACTTTCTCACCGCCATCGGCGCGCCCCTGGCGGCCATGGAGATCATGAACGCCAAGGCGGAGAAGGATCTCCGGGGGAGCATCAACCGCCGGGTCAACTGCGACGCGGCCAATCTGGACAAGGCGGTGGACGCCGCCCAGGGGCAGATCGAGGCCATCTACAGGCTGGAGGAGCGCGGCATGCTGGAGGAGCTGCCCGACAAGCTCAAGGAGGCGGTGGATCTGCGGGTGGCCCACCCGGAGCTCACCCTGGCCCAGCTTGCGGAGCTGTGCGAACCGCCCGTCTCCAAATCCGCGTTCAACCACCGCCTGCGCAAGCTGATGGAGATGGCCAGGGCGTAGGGCGGGAAAGAAAAGAAAGGGTAGATTGCCATGGAGAAGCAAGTGGTTCAAAAGCGCTGGAAGCTGATTTTCTGGGGCCTTACGGCGGCGGCTGTTGCGCTGCTGGTTCCGGGCCTGGTGCTGACGCTGGAGCCGGCGCTGTTTCTGGGGCTGGGCGTTCTGGCGGCTGTGGTATTCTGCACGGGTCTGTGTATTGCTGTGATCAAGCTCCGGTGTCCTGCCTGCGGCGGCTCGGTGTACCACCAGGCCATGCGGGCGCAGGAGGGCATCCCCTTTGCCTGCCCAAAGTGCGGCCGGAAGCTGGAGATGAAATGAGATGAAAAAGAGAAGAGACGCCCGAAAGACCAGGCGGGTGCTGCTACTGCCTAAGGTACCCGCCTTCGCGCCCCGCTGTCCTCTCTGCGGGGCCATACTGAGGATAGGTATTGACCATTGCCACTACTGCGGAGCCATGCTCACCAAATAGAGAAAGAGGAGGTACTCCTAATGTCCTTTGTCCACCTGCATGTCCATACCGAATATTCCCTGCTGGACGGGGCCTGCCGCATTCCCCTGCTGGTCAAGCGGGTGAAGGAGCTGGGCCAGAGCGCCGTGGCCATCACCGACCACGGCGTCATGTACGGCGTGGTGGACTTCTACAAGGCGTGCAAGGCGGAGGGAGTCAAGCCCATCATCGGCTGCGAGGTGTATGTGGCCCCCCGGAAGCGCACCGACAAGGTACACGAGTACGACGCGGCCATGTACCACCTGATTCTGTTGTGCCGCAACGAGGTGGGCTACCGCAACCTGTGCTTCCTGGACTCGGCGGCCTTTACGGAGGGCTTTTATATCAGGCCCCGCATTGACAAGGAACTCTTACGCCAGCACGCCGAGGGGCTCATCGCCCTGTCGGCCTGCCAGTCCGGCGAGGTGCCCCGCAAGCTGCTGGCCGGGGACTACGAGGGGGCCAAGGCGGCGGCGCTGGAGATGCGGGCGCTGTTCGGAGAGGACGGCTACTATCTGGAGCTCCAGGATCACAAGCTGCCCAACGACCCGGCCATCAACCAGGGGCTCATCCGCATCCACCAGGAGACGGGCATCCCCCTGGTGGTGACCAACGACGCCCACTATCTCCGCCGGGAGGACGCGGAGATGCAGGACACCCTCATGTGCATCCAGATGGGCAAGACGGTGGACGATCCCAACCGCCTGCGGATGGAGACCAGCGAGCTGTATGTCAAATCCACCGAGGAGATGGCCGCTCTGTTCCCCGACTACCCGGAGGCGGTGGAGAACACGGTCAAAATCGCGGAGCTGTGCAATATGGACTTCCAGTTCGGCGTCCACCACCTGCCCGAGTTCAAGCTGCCCGAGGGCTACACCGACGGGGACGCCTACTTCCAGAAGCTGTGCGAGGAGGGCTTCGCGCGCCGCTACCCCGGCGCCCCGGCGGAGTACCGGGAGCGGCTGGCCTACGAGATGGGGATTATCCGCCAGATGGGGTTTGTGGATTACTTCCTCATCGTCTCCGATTTCATCGGCTATGCCAAGGGGCGGGGCATCCCCGTGGGCCCTGGCCGGGGCTCGGCGGCCGGCTCCATGGTGGCCTACTGCATGGACATCACCGACGTGGACCCGATGAAATACTCCCTCTACTTCGAGCGCTTCCTCAACCCCGAGCGGGTCACCATGCCGGATATTGACATCGACTTCTGCATCCGGCGGCGGCAGGAGGTCATTGAGTACGTCCAGAATAAATACGGCGCCGACCACGTGGCCCAGATCGTCACCTTCGGCACCATGGCCGCCCGGGGCGCCATCCGGGACGTGGGCCGGGCGCTGAACATACCCTATGCCGACGTGGACGTGGTGGCAAAGCAGGTGCCCAGCGGCCCGGGCGCCCTCCACATCACGCTGGACGAGGCCCTCAAGCTGTCCAAGCCCCTCCGGGACGCCTATGAAGGGGACGAGCGGATCAGGACCCTCATCGACACCGCCAAGGCCATCGAGGGCATGCCCCGCCACGCCTCCACCCACGCCGCCGGCGTGGTCATCACCCGGAGGCCGGTGGTGGACTATGTGCCCCTGGCCAAGAACGACGAGTCGGTGGTCACCCAGTACGTCATGACCACCCTGGAGGAGCTGGGCCTCTTAAAGATGGACTTCCTGGGCCTGCGCAACCTGACCATCCTGGACGACACGGTGCGCCTGGTGCAGAAGAGCCGCCCCAGCTTCTCTCTGGCAGACATCCCGGACAACGACCCGGCGGTGTTCCAGATGCTCTCCGAGGGCAGGACCTCCGGCGTGTTCCAGATGGAGTCGGCGGGCATGACCGGCGTCTGCGTGGGCCTCAAGCCCCAGAACATCGAGGACATCACCGCCATCATCGCCCTCTACCGCCCCGGCCCCATGGACTCCATTCCCCGCTTCATCGCCTGCAAGCACAACCCGGACAAGGTGAAGTACAAGCACCCCATGCTGGAGCCCATCCTCTCGGTCACCTACGGCTGCATCGTCTACCAGGAGCAGGTCATCGAGATTTTCCGCAGGCTGGCGGGCTACACGCTGGGACAGGCCGACATGGTGCGCCGGGCCATGAGCAAGAAGAAGGTCAAGGACATCGAGCGGGAGCGGCAGGCCTTCGTCTACGGCGACGCCGGGCGGGCCATTGCCGGCTGCATCGCCAACGGTGTCCCGGAGGACGTGGCAAAGGACATCTATGATGAAATCTATGCCTTTGCCAATTACGCCTTCAACAAGGCCCACGCGGTGGCCTACGCCATTGTGTGCTACCAGACGGCCTGGTTCAAGTGCCACTACACCAAGGAGTATATGGCCGCCCTGCTCACCTCCGTGCTGGACTCCAGCGAGAAGGTGGCTGAGTATATCGCCGAGTGCAGGGACTGCGGCATCCATCTGCTGCCCCCCGACATCAATGAGTCGGAGGCCGACTTCACCGTGTCCGGCGAGCACATCCGCTTCGGCCTGGTGGCCGTCAAGGGAGTGGGCCGGGGCTTTATCAACGCCGTGCTGGCTGAGCGGGGCAGGGGAGGGCCCTTTGTCTCCTTCCCTGATTTCTGCCAGCGGATGTTCGACGCGGAGCTGAACAAGCGTGTGCTGGAGAATCTGATCCGCTGCGGCGCCTTTGACAGTATGGGTATCTACCGCTCCCGGTTACTGGAGGCCTATGAGCAGCTTGTGGACTCCATCGCCCAGAACAAGCGCAAGAACCTGGCGGGCCAGTTCGATCTGTTCGGCGGCGGTGGGGATCAGACGCAGAGCGCCCCGGAGCTCCAGGTCAAAAATATCCCTGAGTTTACCCGGCACGAGCTCATGACCATGGAAAAGGAGACGACTGGACTCTACCTCACCGGCCACCCCATGGACGAATACCGGGACGTGGTCAAGCAGTGCAAGGCGGCCTCTATGGGGGCGATCCTGTCGGACTTCGCCCAGGAGGGGGGACCGGCCATTTACCACGACGAGCAGCGGGTCACCCTGGCGGGGGTCATCACCGCCTCCCGCACCAAGACCACCCGCAACAACAGCCTGATGGCCTATGTGACGTTGGAGGACGACACCGCCTCCATGGAGATGCTTGTGTTCGCACGGGTGCTGGGGGAGGCAGGCCCCTACCTGAAGGAGGGGGTGGCCGTCCTGGCTGAGGGACGCATCTCCGTTCGGGATGAAAAGGCGCCCCAGCTCATGTGCGACCGGGTACGCCCCTTGGATCAGGTGAAGGGAAACCTGCCTCCGGTGGAGGGGGAGGAGAGGGCCAAGAAGCTCTATATCCGCATACCCAGCCTGGACGACCCCCGCTGGGAGAGGATCAAGCTGGTGCTCACCATGTTTCCCGGCACGGAACAGATGGTGGTCAAGTGTGAGGATACCGGAAAGCGGCTGGGCACGGTCTGCCTGGTCCATCCCGCGCTGATCCAGGAGCTGAACGAGCTGCTGGGCGCGGAGAATGTGGTCGTGCGGTGAGGGGAGCCGATGATGAATATTAAAAAACTGGCCTCCCTGCTCTTTCAGCGGTCGGTGATTGTGGCCCTGCTGATCTTCCTCCAGGCTGCGATGCTGCTGCTCTATATGCTCTGGTTTTCCAGCGACTTCATTTATGTGTACTGGGGGTGTGTGGTGCTCTCCATTCTGGCGGTGCTGATTATCGTCAGCCGCCAGACCGACCCGGGGTATAAAATCGCCTGGATCATCCCCATTCTGCTGTTCCCGGCCTTTGGATGGCTGGTGTATCTGCTCTGCGGTGGCAACAAGCTCTCCGCCCGCAAGCGCCGGAAGATGCAGGGTATGGACCGCACCATGCTGGAGCAGTTGGAGCGGGACTACAAGGCGGAGGAGCTGAGGCCCTTTGGGGCCGACGCGGTGAACCAGGCCCGCTACCTGGAGCACTACGCCCGCTGCCCGGTCTATACCAACACCTATACCCACTATTTTCCCCTGGGGGATGATGTGTTTCCCGCCATGCTGGAGGAGCTGCGGAAGGCGGAAAAGTATATCTTCCTGGAATACTTCATTATTAGCCCCGGCATATTCTGGGATTCTATGGTGGAGATTTTGAAGGAGAAGCATGCCGCCGGGGTGGATGTGCGGGTGATCTACGACGATGTGGGCTCCCTGAACACCCTGCCTATGAACTACGCCAGAAAATTTGAGGCGGAAACCGGCATCCCCTGCTGCTGCTTCAACCGCTTCAAGCCGGTGATTTCCATCCGCATGAACAACCGGGACCACCGGAAGTTCTGTATTATCGACGGCCACACCGCCTTTACCGGCGGCATCAATCTGGCCGACGAGTATATCAACCAAAAGCTGCGGTATGGCCACTGGAAAGACACGGCCATTCTCCTCAAGGGGGAGGCGGTGTGGAGCATGACCGTCATGTTCCTGACCATGTGGGAGTACACCCGGGACGTGGAGGAGGACTACCGCCGCTTCCGGCCGGACAAGCTGCCGCCGGAGGCCGCGCAGGGAGCGGGGTACTATGTCCAGCCCTACGCGGATAACCCTCTGGACGAGGAGGCGGTGGGGGAGGCGGTCTACCTCAACCTTATCAACAAGGCCGAGCGCTATGTGTACGCCATGACGCCCTATCTGATCATCAGTGACAGCGTCAATACGGCCCTGTGCAACGCGGCCAAGTCGGGGGTGGACGTGCGCATCATCACCCCGCATATCCCGGACAAGGCATTGGTTTTTGAGCTAACCCGTTCCCACTACGAGTCCCTGTTGGAGGCGGGCGTACAGATTTTTGAGTATACGCCCGGCTTTGTCCATGCCAAGGTCATGGTCACGGACGACTGCTGCGGAGTGGTAGGCTCTATCAATCTGGACTACCGCAGTATGTTCCTCCACTTTGAGGACGCGGTACTGCTCTACCACGACCCCACGGTACTCGACATCAAGCGGGATTTCATCAACACGCAATTCCGCAGCCAGCCGGTGACGCTGGAGCAGTGCCTCGGCCACTCCTGGATACGCCGCCTCTTCCGCTCCATTCTGCGGGTGCTGGCCCCGCTGCTGTGACAAAATAAGGCCGCCCCCACAGGGGGCGGCCTTATTCCGCTTCAATCCTTCTCCTCGTGTTCCAGCAGTGCGGAGAGAACCTCATTGTAAATCCGCTCCGGCTCGGCCTTGAAGCTCTCCGCCAGGCGGTTGGCCTGCTCCTGGGAGCCGCAGAACAGCTCCAGGGTGAACAGATTGCCCCCGTCATCGTCCAGAAACATCCGGGCTGAGTACCCGCCCTCCGGCCGGGGCTCCGTCTCCGCACGTACTTGAGCATTGCGCCGCAGAATCCCGTTGAGTTTTACCAACTGGGCGCTACAGTTGCGCTTGACCGAGTAGGGGAGGCTGCTCTCACAGGCTGCGCCGTTTTCACGGCCTTTTTCCGTGATCGAATAGAGCCCGTCCTCCAGTGTCAGATGGCCGCTCTCCACCAATTCAGAAACCGCCTCGGCAAACTCAAAGTAGCCAATGCCGTCATCGCAGACCGTCAGCTCCGTCAGTGTCGGAAAGTCGATGGGCGCCGCGACCCGGGCCATAAAATAGAGGATCAAAAATTTAATGTCCAGCTTGTCGTGGATAAAGCCGTAGCGAGCCATCTGGGAACTCCTTTCCAATAGACGAGTCAAACATAATATGTATTTATTTATTATACCGAAAGGTTGAGAAAATCACAAGAGGTATTTTTGACTTGACGCTGGTCTAAAAATATGGTATTATCCTATACTGTCGGTAACAAATATATGCTGGAATAGCTCAGTCGGTAGAGCAGCTGATTCGTAATCAGCAGGTCGCGTGTTCAAGTCACGTTTCCAGCTCCATAAAGCCACACCAATCTGGATATTTTAAGCGGGACGCTTAGAGTATCAGAGGGTGCGGCTTTTTTATTTTCCTGAAATTTGTGTTCTAAAAAAGATATTTTCGAGGTATTCCGGGGCCTCGGAGGGACCTTCCCCTGGCTTGCCCCAGTTTCCGAGCCCCCAACAGGAATCAGCGCCCTATTTGAACACAGTCAGGGCACAAAAATCCGAAAAAATGATATACAAAAATTAGTGCGCCGGTTTGTTGGTTTCGTCAACCAGCAGGCCGGCGCTTTTTTGCTGCCCGGCGAATTCAAAAAGGGCACACACTTTTATGTCCGCTTTGCTGAATAGCTTTTTCGTGGATAAGATGGCATGATGGCGTTCACAAGCAGCAGCTCAGGAGCGGCCATTGAAAAAGGGCGTTTTGCACGGAGAAGGAGGTAAAAGCGCATGACCAAAGAAACCTATTTTGAGGAGCTGTCCTTCGCCCTGCGGCGGCGGGAGCTGCTACCCCGGCCGGTGGAGGAGGACGGCCTGCTCCCAGTGGAGTGGAACGGCCGCGCCCTGTGCCGGGTCACGGAGCGCGGTGCTGCCCGGTATGACCCCACCTGGGTGTACACAGACGGGGCAAAGGCCACCCTGGCCTAGGTCACGGAGGCGGCGGGGACGATAATGAAGTACATGAAGCTCCTGGAGACGGCCCCGCCGCTGAAGGCGGAGAGCCTGGCAGACGGCTACCGGGTGCTGGCAGAATTCAACGGTACGGTACTGGCCGGGAAAAAGACCCTGCTGGGGGCTCAATTCGTCACCTGGGCCTGGGACTATGACCGGAGAGGCGTCAGCAACGGCCACTACTACATGGAGGACTACCAAACCGCCAAGGAGGACTTCACCTTCCGCTCCGGGCTGATGGCCAGGGAGCAGGTTTTTGACCGGGAGCGGTTGGAGGAGCTGCGCCAGGCGGCACAGGGCTTCCTATGCGGCGAGGGCCCCGCCTCCTACCGGCAGGAATTCCGGTGCCAACGCATTCTGGACCAGATTCGATCCCAGTTACCCGAACCGAAGCAAAATCAAATACAAAAAGAGGGACCAAGCATTGAACAGTCTATGTGAAGGCGGCGCCGACAAAGGCGCCGCCTTTTACTATGCCCGGCATTTATTTGCCTCCTGTACCCATAAGCTGTACGCCCCGGATCATCCGGCGGACGCTCCGCCCGTGCCGGTGTGCACCCGCTCAGACCTGTGCCGGGGCTGCCCCTACCCAGCCCATGGCTTCCTCTGCTGGAGCACCGCCGGGGAATGCCTGCGGACTAGGATGAAAAAATCCATACGGGAGGGAAAACGGATGATGCACGCAGTCCTGAGTAATTCGCGGCACCCGGGGTACGGCCAGCCTACAGTCCCTTTTCCCATCCCCCGGGGCGCCTATGACGACACGGTGGCAGCCCTGGCCTCTTTGGGTATCGGTGACCCGGTCGGCCGGGACTGCCGGGTGGATGAGCTCAACAGCAGTTTTCTCATCCTGAAGCGGCTGGAGAAGGTAGCGGTCAACGTGGACGAGCTGGACTATCTGGCCAAGCGGCTGGACAGCTCTGACATCAATGAAGCCGCCAAATTCCAGGCGATGACAGTGAAATGGGGCCTGTTCGAGATGACTGACCTAATCAACCTGACCTTCTGGTGTCAGCAGGCCAGGATCATCACAGACTTTTCCGATTTGGAGGACATTGGCCGCCGGCACTATATGCCCCTGAACGGCGGGAGCTGCAGCACTGAGGAGCTGGAACGGCTGGATGCCCGCAAGGCGGCGCTGGATCTGATCCTCAACAGTGAAAGCACCTGCGTCACCCCCTACGGCGTGGTCTATGACAACGACATGAAGCTGGAGCACCACTACGATGGCCAGCACTTCCCATGCTATCTCTGTCAGCCCGCCATGCTGGTGGTGGGTATTTTCCCGAAGAATGCGCCGGAGGGATCAAGCGAGACCACATGGCTGACCCTGCCCTGTTCTGAGCAGTAGCTCAAGCGCGGCATACAGCAGTCCGGCCTGGACTTGGGCACGGCCAACATCCGGTATGAGGCTGTCATGCTTCCCTGGGAGGTGACGCAGGTGCTGGCCCCGGAAAGGGAAAGTCCCGTTGCCCTGAATATGGTCATTGCCTAGGACACCGAGTATGTCCTGCTGGACGAGCCCACCAACGACCTGGACATCCACCACGCCGCCAATCTCATGAAGACCGTCCGGCGGCTGTGCGACGAGCTGAGCAAGACGGTAATCCTGGTTCTCCACGAGATCAACTAGGCCGCCTTCTACTCCGACTACATCTGCGCTCTTCAGGACGGCAGGGTCGCCAAGTTCGGCACTGTGGAGGAGGTAATGACCAAAGAAACCCTGTCGGAGCTCTACCAGGTGGACTTCAAGATCATGACCATCGCGGGCCGGCCTCTGTCCATCTACTATTGAAGCCTCCGAGTTTTCAGTACTTTTGTCGAAAAAGAGGCCGGCCTGGAGGCCGTCATGGCCTGTGGCCCCGACGTGATCTTCATTGGGGGCTGGCTGGCCGGCAGCTACGACGCCCTCAGCCAGATCGCCCCGGTGGTCTATCTGGCCACCGACAGTGACCTGGGTGTGGTGGAGAGCGTGCGGCAGAACACCAGGGCCATCGCCTCCCTGTTCGGCCTGGAGGACACGGCCGGGGAACTCATGACCGGCTTTGACAGCCGCGTGGCGGCCCTGGCCTCCTTTTCCGAAGGCTGAACCGCCATTGTGTGGGCCTGGTTACCAGCGGCGGCTTCAATGTGCTGGGCAACGACGGTCGCTGCTCCCTCATCGGCCGGGAAGCGGGCTTTGCCAACGTGGGGGCGGACGCCCAGCCCGGCACCTCCACCCACGGCAACGAGGCCAGCTTCGAGTTCCTCGTGGACAAGGACCCCGACTATCTCTTTGTTCTGGAACGGGATGCCGCCATTGGCACCGACGGGGCCAAGCTGGCCCAGGAAGTGGTGGAGAACGAGCTGATGAAGGGCACCGCCGCCTACCGGGACGGCAGGATCGTCTACCTGGCCCATCCCGCCGTGTGGTACACCGCCGAGGGCGGCATCACCGCGCTGGACCGGATGCTCCGGGATCTTGAGGATCCCCTGCTGAAGTAAATACCGCAGAGCGGACCGGGATGAGCGGCGCTCATCCCGGTCCGCTGCCGTTCCGCCTGCGGAATGCTTCCGGCTCCTGTTCCGTCTGTTTAAAACGGCTATTTATTCACTATATTATTCTTATAACGAATATATAAAAATTATTAACCGTTGTATCTCCAATATAACGAATATTTATACAGAATGACTATTGCATTTTTATACGGGTTGGATTATACTGGGAACACATTAGCTGGGCGGCCGGCCACGCCGCCCCACAGGAGGTCATCAACATGTCTGAGATCAAGAAAGTCGTCCTGGCCTACTCCGGCGGTCTGGATACGTCCATTATCATCCCCTGGCTGAAGGAGAACTACAACGACCCCGAGATCATCGCCGTCTCCGGCGACGTGGGACAGGGGGCCGAGCTGGACGGCCTGGAGGAGAAGGCCATCAAGACCGGTGCGTCCAAGCTGTACGTCGAGGACCTGACCGACCAGATGGTGGACGAGGTCATCATCCCCTCCATGATGATGGGGGCCAAGTACGAGGACTATCTGCTGGGCACCGCCTTTGCCCGGCCCATCATCGCCAAGCGGCTGGTGGAGATCGCCAAGCAGGAGGGCGCCGACGCCATCTGCCACGGCTGCACCGGAAAGGGTAACGATCAGGTCCGCTTCGAACTGGCCATCAAGCGCTTTGCCCCCGAAATGAAGATCATTGCCCCCTGGCGGGAGTGGGACATCAAGAGCCGGGACGAGGAGGTCGACTACGCCGAGGCCCATAACGTCCCCCTGAAGATCAGCCGGGAGACCAGCTACTCCAAGGACAAGAACCTGTGGCACCTGTCCCACGAGGGCCTGGACCTGGAGGACCCCGCCAACGAGCCCCAGTACGACAAGCCCGGCTTCCTGGAGATGGGGGTCTCCCCCGCCATGGCCCCCGACGCCCCCGCCTATGTCACCATCGACTTTGAGAAGGGCTGGCCCGCGGCCGTGGACGGAGTGAAGATGAAGGCCAGCGACCTCATCCGCAGGCTCAACGAGCTGGGCGGCGCCAACGGCATCGGCCTGCTGGACATCGTGGAGAACCGGCTGGTAGGCATGAAGGACCGGGGCGTGTACGAGACCCCCGGCGGCACCATCCTCTACCGGGCCCACGAGGTGCTGGAGCAGATCACCCTGGACAAGGACACCAAGCACATGAAGCAGAAGCTGGCGGTAGACTTCGCCGACCTGGTCTACAACGGCAAGTGGTTCACCCCCCTGCGGGAGGCCCTCACCGCCTTCGCCACGGACACTCAGAAGTACGTCACCGGCACCGTGAAGCTCAAGCTCTACAAGGGCAACCTTATCACCGCCTCCATCTCCTCCCCCTGCACCCTGTACTCCGAGAATCTGGTCACCTTCGGGGAGAGCGACTACGACCAGACGGACTCCCAGGGCTTTATCAACCTGTGGGGCCTGCCCGACAAGGTCCAGGCCCTGCGGGAGCAGGGAAAGCTCTGAGCGGAGACCCTGTCTGATATCTTTTTCCGCCTGCGGACGGCAAAACTCCGCGAGGCAAAAGGAGCGATACTATGAAACTGTGGGCCGGACGGTTCCAAAAGGAGACGGATGCCCTGGTCAACGACTTCAACTCCTCCATTTCCTTTGACGCCCGGATGTACCGGGAGGACATCACCGGGTCCATCGCCCACGCGGCCATGCTGGGCAGGCAGGGGATCATCAAGGAGCACGAGGCCGAGAAGATCATTGACGGCCTCAAGGCCATCCTGGCCGACATTGAGGCCGGACAGGTGGAGTTCTCCCTGGAGAACGAGGATATCCACATGAATATCGAGACCATCCTCACCCAACGCATCGGGGACACGGGCAAGCGGCTGCACACCGCCCGCAGCCGGAACGATCAGGTGGCGGTGGACTTCCGGATGTACGTCCGCAAGGAGATCCAGGCCATCATCGGCCTGATCCTGGACCTGGAGAAGGTGCTGGTCAGGAAGGCCGAGGCCAATCTGGACACGGTCATGCCCGGCTACACCCACCTCCAGCGGGCCCAGCCCACCACCTTCGCCCACGCCATGATGGCCTACGCCAACATGTTCAAGCGGGACGTGACAAGGCTGGAGGACTGTCTGGCGCGGATGGACGAGTGCCCCCTGGGGGCGGGGGCCCTGGCTACCTCCACCTACCCGGTAGACCGGTTCCAGACCGCACAGGCTCTGGGCTTTTCCAAGCCCACCGACAACTCGCTGGACTCGGTGTCCGATCGGGATTTCGCCCTGGAGTTTCTCTCGGCCTGCTCCATTCTGATGATGCACCTGTCCCGGTTCTCCGAGGAGATCATTCTATGGTGCTCCTGGGAATTCAAGTTCGTGGAGCTGGACGACGCCTACTCCACCGGCTCGTCCATCATGCCCCAGAAGAAGAACCCCGATGTGGCCGAGCTGCTGCGGGGCAAGACGGGGCGGGTGTACGGCTCCCTCATCACCCTGCTCACCGTCATGAAGGGGCTCCCCCTGGCCTACAACAAGGACATGCAGGAGGACAAGGAGTGCGTCTTTGACGCCATCGACACGGTGGAGCTCTGCCTGCCTGTGTTCACCGCCATGCTGGACACCCTCACCGTGCGGAAGGAGAACATGCGCCGGGCGGCCGCCGGCGGCTTCATCAACGCCACCGACTGCGCTGACTACCTGGTGAAGAAGGGGATGCCCTTCCGGGAGGCCTACCTGATCGTGGGCCGACTGGTCAGCCAGTGCATCAGAGCCGGTGAGACCCTGGACACCCTGTCCCTCAAGGACTTCAAGGCCGTATCCAAGGTCTTTGACGAGGATGTGTACCAGGCCCTGGAGCTCAGGACCTGCGTCAACGGCCGCAAGGTCTGCGGCGGCCCGGCGGCGGACAGCGTCCGGGTGCAGATCGGACATATCAGGGAATTCGTGGAGACACGCAGACATGGATAAGCCGAAGGTCTTTATCGACGGCCGGGAGGGCACCACTGGCCTTCAGCTCTGGGAGCGGCTCTCCCGGCGGACCGATCTTGAACTGCTGCGCATCGGCGAGGCCAGGCGCAAGGACCCGGCGGAGCGGAAAAAATACCTCAACGCGGCCGACCTGGTGTTTCTCTGCCTGCCCGATGCCGCCGCCTGGGAGGCGGTGGGGCTCATTGAGAACGGGCACACCCGGATCATCGATGCCTCCACCGCCCACCGTACCGCCTCCGGCTGGGTCTATGGCTTCCCGGAGCTGTACAAGGACCCAGAGCGCATCATCGGACAGGCCCGTCGGGTGGCCAATCCCGGCTGCCACGCCACCGGCTTCCTGGCCTCGGCAGCCCCCCTGTCCGCCCTCCATATTCTGCTCCGGGACTGCCCCCTCACCTGCTTCTCCCTCACTGGCTACTCCGGCGGAGGCAGAAAGATGATCGCCCAGTATGAGGCCCCCGACAAGCCGGCCGAGCTGTTCAGTCCCCGGCTCTACGGCACCGGCCTGCGCCACAAGCACCTGACCGAGATGCAGAAGGTGGCCGGGCTGGAGCAGCCCCCGGTGTTCTGCCCCGTGGTGGACGACTACTACAAGGGCATGGCTACCACCATCCAACTCCACAACCGCTATCTGCGGGGCCAGCCCACCGCCCGGGAGATCTGCCACATCCTGGCGGCCTACTACGCCGGCCAGCCCCTGGTCTCGGTGCGCTGGGGCGGGGATGCCCCCACCCTCCCCGCCAACGCTCTGGCGGGCACCGACCGGCTGGAGCTGGTGGTGTGCGGCCACGAGGAGCAGACCATCGTCACCGCCCTCTTCGATAACCTGGGCAAAGGCGCCTCTGGCGCGGCGGTGCAGAACATGAACCTGATGCTGGGCTTTGAGATGACGGCGGGCCTGGCCCTGGAAACCCCACCGGCGGGCAGTCCCGCCTCAGCAAGGAGTGAGCGAACATGAAGCAGATACCCGGCGGCGTCACCGCCCCCAAGGGCTTCCGGGCCTGGGGGGTCCACTGCGGCGTCAAGAGCAAAAAGGCAGACAAGAAGGACCTGACCCTCATCCTCTCCGACCAGGAGTGCGCGGCGGCGGCCGTGTACACCATGAACCGGGTCAAGGCCGCCCCCCTCTATGTCACCATGGAACACCTGGAGGACGGCACCGCCTGGGGCGTGGCGGCCAACAGCGGCAACGCCAACGCCTGCTGCCCCATGAGCCACGAGTACGCCGAGGAGATGGCCCGGCTGGCCGCCCGGGCCACCGGCCGCGCACCCGCCGACTTCGTGGTGGCCTCCACCGGCGTCATCGGCCAGACCCTCAACATCGCCGCCATCCGGGCGGGGATGCCGGCGGCGGCGGCGGGCCTCACCGCCGGGCCGGAAGGCTCCGACGCGGCGGCCCGCGCCATCATGACCACCGACACGGTGAAGAAGGAGCTTGCCCTCGCCTGCTCTATCGGCGGCAGGACCGTGACACTCGGCGCCATCGCCAAGGGCTCCGGCATGATCCACCCCAACATGGGCACCATGCTGTGCTTCGTCACCACCGACTGCGCCATCACCCGGGAGATGCTCTCCGAGGCCCTCCACGAGGTGGTCCCCCGCACCTTCAACCGGGTGACGGTGGACGGGGACACCTCCACCAACGATATGTGCGCGGTGCTGGCCAACGGCATGGCGGGCAATCCCCTCATCGAGTGGAAGGATGACGGCTACACCGTCTTTCTGAAGGCCCTCCGCCAGCTCTGCCAGGAGCTGGCCCGGGCCATCGCCGGGGACGGCGAAGGGGCCAGCCGCCTCATCACCTGCGCCGTGCGGGAGGCCCGCAGCGAGGAGAGCGCCGAGCGCCTGGCCAAGGCGGTGGTGGGCTCCCCCCTGGTGAAGGCCGCCATGTTCGGCGCCGACGCAAACTGGGGCCGGGTGCTGTGTGCCATGGGCTACTCCAAGGCCCCCTTCCGCCCCGAGTATGTGGACATTTCCTTCTCCTCCGCCGTGGGTGCTGTGGCCGTCTGCCGGGGCGGCATGGGTCTGGACTTCGACGAGGAGGCCGCCCGGAGCATCCTCTCCCAGGACGAGGTGGTCATCGACGTCCACCTCCACGAGGGAGAGCACGAGGCCACCTGCTGGGGCTGCGACCTGACGTACGAATATGTGAAGATCAACGGCGATTACAGAACATGAGAGGCGCAGCCCGCGCCCCTCTCCCCAAGGAGGCGAACCCCATGTCCGACGTGACCCTGCGGGCCCAGGTGCTGGCCGAGGCCCTGCCCTACATCCAGAAGTATTACGGAAAGACCATCGTCATCAAATATGGCGGCAGCGCCATGATCTCCCGGGAGCTGCGGGAAGCCGTCATCGGCGACGTCATTCTCCTCAGCCTAGTGGGCATCCATGTGGTGGTGGTCCACGGCGGCGGGCCGGAGATCTCCGCCATGTTGAAGAAGCTGGGCAAGGAGTCCCGCTTCGTGGACGGCCTGCGCTGTACCGACACCGAGACCATGGACGTGGTGCAGCAGGTGCTCTGCGGCAAGGTGAACAAGAACCTGGCGGCCACCCTCAACCGCCGGGGCGGGCGGGCCATCGGCCTGTGCGGCTTGGACGCCGGTCTGTTCCAGGCCAGACTGCTGGACGCGAAGTACGGTCTGGTGGGCGAGCTCGCCAGGGTGGACCCCGCCCCGGTCCGGGACTGCCTGACGGCTGGCTACATCCCCGTGGTGTCCACCGTGGCTCAGGGGGTGGACGGCGAAAACGCCTACAACATCAACGCCGACACGGCTGCCGCCAGGCTGGCGGTGGCTCTGGGGGCAGAGAAGCTCATCCTCCTCACCGACGTGCGCGGCCTGCTGCGGGATCCGGCGGACGAGAGCACCCTTCTCCAGAAGGTGGGCCTGTCCGAGGTGCCCCTGCTGGTGCGGGAGGGGGTCATCCAGGGAGGCATGATTCCCAAGGTGGAGTGCTGCGTGGAGGCGGTGCGCTCCGGCGTGGAGCGCACCCACATCCTGGACGGCCGCATCCCCCACTCCATTCTCATCGAGCTGCTCTCCGACGAGGGCATCGGCACCATGATCCTGTAAGGAGGCGCAGACATGACCTTTGACGAACTCAAGGCGCTGGACCACGCCCACACCCTCCAGACCTACGGCCGCTTCGACGTGGACGTGGACCACGGACAGGGGGCCACCCTCTGGGACCTGGCCGGCAGGACATACATCGACTTCACCTCGGGCATCGGGGTGTGCTCGGTGGGCTACGGGAACGAGAAGTGGGCCCGGGCCATCTACGACCAGGCCCTCACCCTGGGCCACATCTCCAACCTGTTCTACTCCCAGCCCTACGCCCGGCTGGCCGGCGCCCTCTGCGCCCGGTCGGGCATGGCGGCGGCCTTCTTCGGCAACTCGGGCGCGGAGGCCAACGAGGGGCTTCTCAAGCTGGCCCGCAAATACAGCCACGACAAGTACGGCGCCGGCCGCGGCACCATCCTGACCCTGCGCAACTCCTTTCACGGCCGCACCCTCGCCACCCTTGCCGCCACCGGCCAGGACGTGTTCCACCAACACTTCTTCCCCTTCCCGGAGGGCTTCCGCCACACCGGCGCCAACGATCTGGCCGACGTGGAGGCCCAGGCCGGGGAGGACGTGTGCGCCGTGCTGCTGGAGCTGGTCCAGGGCGAGGGCGGCGTGCTCCCTATGGACCGGGACTTCGTCCGCGCCCTGGCCGGCCTGTGCGAGCAGCGGGACTGGCTGCTGCTGGTGGACGAGGTGCAGACCGGCATCGGCCGCACCGGCACCCTCTTCGCCTTCCAGCAGTACGGCATCCGGCCCGATGCCGTCTCCTTTGCCAAGGGCATCGCCGGCGGCCTGCCCATGGGCGGCTTCCTTGTGAACGAGAAGTGCCGGCCGGTGCTGGGCCCCGGCAGCCACGCCTCCACCTTTGGGGGCAACCCCGTCTGCTCCGCAGCCGCTCTGGCGGTGCTGGACATCCTGGACGAGGCGGCCCTGAACCGGGTCAGGGAGAAGGGGGCCTATCTGCGTGAGCGCATCGAGGCTATGGGCAAGCGGTGCCTGGGCGCCACCCGGGGCCTGGGCCTCATGATCGGGGTGGAGGTCCGCCCCGGCTGGAGCAACAGGGAGCTGGTCGCCCGGCTGGCCGGACACGGCCTGCTGATGCTCACCGCCGGCCCCGCCCTGCGGCTGTTGCCCCCCCTGACCATCACGAAGGGCGAGATGGACCAGGGCCTGGCCATCCTGGACCGGGGCCTGGAGTGACCCCGGGGTGCGCCCGCCATTTTTGTATGAGGTGAACGAGATGAAAGACCTGCTGAAGCTGCTGGACCTCTCCAGAGAGGAGATCGTCCGCATCCTGGACGTGGCTGACCAGATGAAGTACGACCAGAAGCACCGCCTGCCCCACCCCCGCCTCCAGGGCAAGACCCTAGCCATGATCTTCGAGAAGAACTCCACCCGCACCCGGGTCTCCTTTGAGACCGGCATGTTCCAGCTAGGGGGCCACGCCCTCTTCCTCTCCGGCAGGGAGAGCCAGATCGGCCGGGGCGAGCCGGTGGAGGACACCGCCCGGGTGCTCTCCCGCTACTGCGACGGCATCATGATCCGCACCTACTCCCAGGAGGAGGTGGAGAAGCTGGCCCGGTATGCCGACATCCCCGTCATCAACGGCCTCACCGACTTCGCCCACCCCTGCCAGGTGCTGGCCGACCTCATGACCATCCGGGAGCGCAAGGCCAGGCTGGAGGGGCTGAAGATGTGCTTCATCGGCGACGGCAACAACATGGTCAACTCCCTCATCGTGGGCTGCCTGAAGGTGGGCATGGAGGTGTCCGTGGCCTGCCCCGAGGGCTATGACCCCCACCCCGATGTGCTGGCCTTCGCCCGGGAGGCGGGCCACGGGTTCTCCCTGGTGCGGGATCCCCTGGAGGCCGCGGCGGGGGTCGACGTGGTGTTCACCGACGTGTGGGCCTCCATGGGCCAGGAGGAGGAGGCCGCTCAGCGGCGGGCCGCCTTCCGGGGCTACCAGGTCAACGAGGCCCTGATGGCCGTTACCGATCCCAGCTGCATGGTGCAGCACTGCCTGCCCGCCCACCGGGGGGAGGAGATCACCGCCGAGGTCTTTGAGGCCCACGCCGGCGAGATCTTCGACGAGGCGGAGAACCGCCTCCACGCCCAGAAGGCCGTCCTCTGTCTCCTGATGGGCGAGGACGCCCGGTAAACGGCCGCCCCAGCCTGCGCAGCAGTTTGCTGAAAGAAATGCACGGGAGCTCTCATACTGAAAGACGGCCCCGGGCCGCGCTGTGCGCGGTCCGGGGCCGTCTCTGCGTCCGGGCTTGCGTTGTCAGTGGTCAGGCCGCACCTGTGCAGAAGCGCACCAGAATGGCGGCCGCCTGGGCCCGGGTCGCCCCACCGCCGGGCTTCAGGGCAGCGGGACCGGTCCCGCTGATGAGGCCGCCGGCATAGGCCCACGGCATAGGGGCTGATCTTCTCTGCATCCGCATAGGCGGACAAATCTGCCCTAGCTGACACATCGCGGCCCTGGCTGCGGGCGTAGCGGTAAAGGATGGCGGCCATCTGCTCCCGGGTGATGGTGTCCCCTGGTTCGAAACGCCCGTCTCCATACGGTGGAGGATGGTCACGATCATCCCCCGGGTGGTAGTCACCTCCGGGGAAAATCGTCCGTCGCCGGTGCCGGCCATGAGGCCCGCTTCGGCGGCGTAGCGCACTGCGCTCTCATACCAGGCCCCGGATACCACGTCCACAAAGAAGGGCTCCGCGCCGGGCTTGGTGAAGTATGCCACCACACTGTCGCCGGAGAGCTCGCCCGTCTTGGCGGCGCTCCACTCCGCTGCTCCGGCGTCGGCCTTCACGCTCAGGGTATAGCTGCCGGTTAGTTCGGCGCCGGTGACCTTGATGATGATGACGGGGACGGAGGCACCTCGCTTCATGGTGATGGTAATGGTCCCGTCCTCCCACTTCTGGTCGTACAGGTCGGCACTGATGGTCTTGTCATAGGACACACGGACCTCATGCTACTGGCCTCAACACCCAGGTTGCCCAGCTTGTCTACGGGTACCACGCTATACCTATAGGTCAGGTTGTTGGCCGCGCCCAGATCATCCGTGTAGGTATCCGAGGTGGTAAAGCCGATGGCCTTGCCGTTACGGCGGATCTCATAGCCCAGCAGTTTTTCACTGTCGGCGTGCCTCATGGTCAGAGTCACCCTGGGTTACGGCGTATCACTTTCCACCCGGGGAGAAAGCCGTTCTCTTTATTTTATCCCCCCCCGCAGAATTTGAGCTATTCATCTCTTTTCTGGCCCCGCCCCCGCTGTAATCCTTTGCCGCGGCGACGAAGTCCCGGAACAGGGGATGGGCCCTATTCGGCCGGGACTTGAACTCCGGGTGGAACTGGACGGCCAGGAACCAGGGATGATCCGGCAGCTCCACCATCTCCACTAGCTTCCCGTCGGGGGACAGGCCGGACAGGACCAACCCCTTCTCCGTCAGCAGGGAACGGAAGTCGTTGTTGAACTCATAGCGGTGGCGGTGGCGCTCGGAGATATCCTCCGCACCGTAGGCCTGATAGGCTCTGGTGTCATGCGTCGTGATATAACAGGGGTAAGCACCCAGACGCATGGTCCCGCCCTTGTCAGTGATGCCTTGCTGGTCGGGCATCAGGTCAATGACCGGATGGGCGGTGGCTGCCAGTTCACTGGAATGAGCATCGGCCAGACCGGCCACATGGCGGGCGAACTCCACCACCGCCATCTGCATCCCCAGGCAGATGCCGAGATAGGGAACCTGATTCTCGCGGGCCCAACAGACGGCGGAGATCATCCCCTCGATTCCCCGGTTCCCAAAACCGCCGGGCACGATGATCCCAGCGCACCCAGCCAGCAGTTCCGCGGCATTGCTGTCGTTGATGTCCTCGGAGTCCACCCAACGGACATCCACCTGCACCCCGTTTTCGATCCCACCGTGGGTCAGCGCCTCCACCACGGAGATATAGGCGTCGTGGAGGGCCACATATTTCCCCACCAGGGCGATCTCCAACCGGCCCGCCGGGCGTTTGGCTCGCTCCACCATGGCACGCCACTCCTCCAGGTGGGGCTTACTGACGGGAAGTCCCAATACCTCGCACACCGCTTTTGCCAACCCGGCCTCCTCCAGCATCAGCGGCACTTCGTAGAGGATGGGGGCGGTCTCGTTGGAGATGACCCGCTCCGGCGGCACATTGCAGAACAGGGCGATCTTGTCCCGCACCTTCTGGGACACCGGCCCGTCGCAGCGGCAGAGGATCACATCCGGCTGGATGCCCAGGCCCAGCAGCTCCTTTACAGAATGCTGGGTGGGCTTGCTCTTGGGCTCCCCGGTGCCGGGAATGGAGACGATGAGGGAGACGTGGAGGTAAAGCACATTCTGCCGCCCCACCTCAGCGGCCACCTGACGGATGGCCTCCAGGAAGGGCTGGGACTCGATGTCTCCCACCGTGCCGCCGATCTCGGTGATGACCACGTCCACCTCCTCCCGGCGGCCAACCCGGTAGATGCGCTCCTTGATCTCACCGGTGATGTGTGGGATGACCTGGACCGTGCCCCCCAAGAAGGCCCCCTCACGCTCCCGGCTGAGGACGGACCAGTAGACCTTTCCGGAGGTGATGGAGGAGTCCACCGTCAAATCTTCGTCGGTGAACCTCTCGTAATGGCCCAAGTCCAGGTCGGTCTCCGCCCCGTCCTCGGTAACGAACACCTCCCCGTGCTGATAGGGGTTCATAGTGCCCGGGTCAATGTTCAGGTAGGGGTCGAACTTCTGGAGGGCCACCTTCAGCCCCCGGGCCTTCAGTAGCCGTCCCAGAGAGGCCGCCGCTATTCCTTTCCCCAGGCCGGATACCACCCCGCCGGTGATGAAGATATACTTTGCCATACCGATCCCTCCCTTGGGTAAGTTGGAAGTTCAAATTTTGACGCGTCAGAACCCGCTGGCCCCGTAATTTTTCAGTGCCCGGGCGGAGGGGTCATCCACGTTGCAGCCCTCCCAGGCCCGATTTGGCATCCAGAAGTCCTTGATCATCCGGGCCTGGCCGGGGTAGTACCGCTCGAACAGGTCCCGATAGAGCAGGCTCTCCCGGGTGAAGGGCGGGCGGTACTGGTATTGGGCGCAGCCCCGAGTGAAAGCTAGGTCGCTGTACTGCGCTCTGGCATATTCCTTCAGATCATCCACCATAGAGTGGCCCACCGCGTCGGAGAAGGCCGCCTTCTCCCGCCACAGGATCTCGTCAGGCAGCAGAGCATCGGACTGGAAGGCCCGGCGGAGCAGATACTTGCCCTTGCCGCAACGGTTGACCTTCAACGCCGGGTCCACCGACATGACATACTCCACAAAGTCCAGGTCCCCGAAGGGCACCCGGGCCTCCATGGACCAGCCGCTGATACACCGATCCGCCCGGAGCACATCGTACATGTAGAGCTCCTCCACCCGCTTTTCCGCCTCAGCCTGGAAGGCAGCGGGAGAGGGGGCAAAGTCGGTGTACTTATAGCCGAAGAGCTCGTCGGAGATCTCCCCGGTGAGGAGCACCCGGATGTCGGTAGTCTCGCGGATGGCCTTGCAGCACAGGTACATGCCTACGCTGGCCCGGATGGTGGTAATGTCCCAGGTGCCCAGGGCGGCCACCACTTTGGGCAGAGCGGCTATCACGTCGTCCCGGGTGATGATCACCTCCGTGTGGTCCGCCCCGATGAACTGCGCCGCCTTCCGAGCGTACTTCAGATCGATGGCGTCGGTGTCCATGCCGATAGCGAAGGTGCGGATAGGCTTTCCAAGCAGCCGGGCGGCGATGGCACACACCAGGCTGGAGTCCAGTCCGCCAGAGAGAAGAAAGCCCAGGGGGGCATCGGCGTCCAGCCGCTTGTCCACCGCGGCGATAAGCTTGTCATGGATGTTCTGGCAGACGGTGTCCATGTCGTCGGACCGGCTGAGGCCGGGACGGGCGGGGTTGGCGTAGCGGACAAACCGTCCCCGGTACCAGTAGTGTCCCGGAGGGAAAGGGAGGATCTGCTCACACAGGCCCACCAGCTGCTTGGCCTCGCTGGCGAAGAGAATGCCGCCGTCAGGATCGCAGCCATAGAAGAGGGGCCGGATGCCAATGGGGTCCCGGGCGGCAACGTATTCGTCCGCCTCCCCATCGTAGAGGATCAGGGCGAACTCCGCGTCCAGCCGGGCAAACATGTCCAGCCCGTACTCCCGGTACATGGGCAGCAGGAGCTCGCAGTCGCTGCCGCTGCGGAAGGTGTAGCCCCTCTGCTCCAGCTCCGCGCGCTGCCTCCGCCAGCCGTAGAGCTCCCCGTTGCACACCACCTGGTCAGGCCCCAGGGCGAAGGGCTGCATCCCACGCTCGTCCAGCCCCATAATGGACAGACGGCGAAAGCCCAGCCAGCCGGAGGCGGTTTCCGCCACCCGGGCCATGTCAGGGCCCCTGGTATAGGCCCGGTCCAGACAGGCCAAGACCTCTTCCCGCCCCCTGGTCTTTTGGGTAAATCCCACGATCACGCACATAGAAAGCACCTCCAAAAATGTTTGCGCAGCCCTCGTCCTCTTGATTAGGACGAATGCTGCGCTCCGCGGTGCCACCTAATTTGCCGCCGGACGGCGGCCCCTTTTCCGGCTCTGACAAGTCGGCGCGATGTAACGGTCGCAGCCCGTTCCCCCTACTGGCGCGGTGCGTTCGGGTTTCCGCTCCGGAGCGTTCTTCCCGCGGCCTCCTGTGCGGGGCTTTCACCATCCCCCGCTCGCTGGGACTGAGTCCCCGCAGTACTCTTCTCCCTCATTGCGTTTAACGGTATTGCCTGAAAAACAGACAAGGGCGCTGTGGTCCATGCCACAGCGCCCTTGCTGTTATGGGATATTATAGTGGCCGCCGCCCCCATTGTCAAGAAAAACTTTCGGCGGGCGTCCCCAATTTCCCTCAGAGGCGGATGGGATAGTTGCCAGTGAAGCATCCGTCGCAAAAGCCGCAGCCAGCGTCCGGGGCGATCTGATGCAGGACCTTCAGCGGCAGAAAGCCTAGGCTGTCCGCGCCGGTGAGGGCGCAAATCTCCTCCGGGGAGCGGTCATGAGCGATCAGGTGCTCACTGTCCGGAATGTCCGTCCCGAAGTAGCAGGGGGTGATGAAGGGCGGTGCGGAGATGCGCAGGTGGACCTGCACGGCGCCGGCCTCCCGCAGCAGGACTACGATCTGGCGGGAGGTGGTGCCCCGGACGGTGGAGTCGTCGATCATCACCACCCGCCTCCCCTCCACACAGCTGCGCAGCGCCCCCAACTTAATGCGCACCGTCTGCTCCCGGCTGCGCTGATCCGGGGTAATGAAAGTGCGGCCGATATAGCGGTTTTTGACCAGACCCACTCCATAGGGAATCCTCGACTCCTCCGCATAACCCATGGCTGCGTCCAGACCGGAATCTGGGATGCCGATGACTACATCCGCCTCCACCGGCCAGGTCTGAGCCAGCAGCCGGCCTGCCCGCCGCCGGGCCTCATAGACGGACTGACCGCAGAGCATGGAGTCCGGCCGGGCGAAATAAATGTGCCTGCCGCCCCTTTGTCAAGAGCTCCCCATACCGGCGGTGCAGATAGCTCATTTATGAAAGTCTATTTTATACTTCCTGCACAAATATGGAGAGCCGTCTGGCTATTTGTCTTAGTGGCGAAGCAAAATTGAGTTGAACTTGCAAAAACATCTTGACATGGAATTGCGGTTCGCGTATAATTTGCCCATAGTTTAGGACAAAGGCGTTCCGAACCAACAGGTCGGCCTGCCTTTGTCCTCTTTTTATTTTAACTTTACTTGAAAGAATGAGAGGAGTGTCCTGCATGTCGTACAGCAAGGAAGACATCATCCGTATGGTAAAAGAAGAGGATGTGGAGTTCATCCGCCTTCAATTCACCGACATTTTCGGTCAGCTCAAGAACGTGGCCATCACCGCATCTCAGATTGAGAAGGCGGTGAATGACCAGGTCATGTTCGACGGCTCCTCCATCGAGGGTTTTGTCCGCATCGACGAGTCGGATCAGTACCTGTACCCCGACCTGGACTCCTTCGCCATCTTCCCCTGGCGGCCCAGCCACGGCAGGGTAGCCCGGCTCATCTGTGACGTCCATGACCCGGACGGAAAACCCTTCGTGGGCGACCCCCGGCACGTCCTCAAGCGGGCTCTGAAAAGGGCGGAGGAGATGGGCTTTGATGCCTTCAACGTAGGTCCAGAGGCGGAATTCTTCCTCTTCCAGACTGATGACGAGGGCAAGCCCACCACCCGTACCAACGACGAGGCGGGCTACTTCGATCTGGGCCCCCTGGACCACGGGGAGGGCACCCGGCGGGAGATCTGCATGGCCCTAGAGCAGATGGGCTTTGAGATCGAGGCCAGCCACCACGAGGTAGCCCAGGGCCAGCACGAGATCGACTTCAAGTACGCCGACGCCCTGCGTACCGCGGACAACATTATGACCTTCAAGCTGGCAGTCAAGACCCTAGCCCAGAAAAATGGCCTCCACGCCACCTTTATGCCCAAGCCCATCTTCGGCATCAATGGCTCGGGGATGCACACTAACATGTCCCTGTTCCAGGGCGGGAAAAATGCCTTCTACGACCCGGATGACCCAAAGGGCCTGTCTAAAGAGGCATATTCATTCATCGCCGGTCTGCTGGCCCACGTGAAGGGCATGGCGGCGGTGACCAACCCCCTGGTGAACTCCTATAAGCGGCTGGTGCCCGGCTACGAGGCTCCCTGCTACCTGGCCTGGTCTGCCTCCAACCGCTCCGCCCTTATCCGTATCCCCGCCGCCCGGGGGCAGTCCACCCGGGTGGAGCTCCGCTCTCCCGACCCGGCCTGCAACCCCTACCTGGAGCTGGCTCTCTGTCTGGCCGCCGGGCTGGACGGCATCGAGAAGGGCCTCACCCCGCCCCCGGAGGTCACCGAGAACATCTTCGACATGAATGCCGCCGCCCGAAAAGCTCACGGCATCGACTCTCTGCCCGACTCCCTGGAGGAGGCCATCCACGCTCTGGAGGCCGATCCCTTGGTGCTGGACACCCTGGGAGAGCATGTGGCAGCCAACTATATTGAGGGCAAGCGGAAGGAATGGGAGGAGTACCGCACCCGCGTCTCCTCCTGGGAACGGGAGAAGTACATCATCAATTATTAAAGCGATCCCATCCCAACAGGGGAGTGAACGCACATGGAAAAGATCATTGTGGCCTTTGAGAGCGAAAAGACCGCCCTGCGTGTAAAGGAACTGCTGGAGGGGGGCGGCGCGGCCGCCTGCTTGGTGTGCCGCACCGCCGACCAGGTGCGGCGGGCCATAAACAAGCTGCCAGTGCCGGCGGTGGTGTGCGGCTACAAGCTGGGGGATCAGACGGCGGAGCTGTTCTTTGAGGACCTGCCCCCCTCCTGCGCCATGCTGGTGCTGGCTCGCCAGGACCGATTGGATCTTCTGGGGAATGACGACATCTTCCGCCTGCCATCCCCGGTAAGCCGTGGGGATCTGCTGGCTGCGGTGCGGCTGCTGCTGCAAGTGGGGCGCAGGCTGGAGCGGTACGGGCGCCCCTGTCACAGTGGGGAGGATCGGAGACTCATCGACCGGGCTAAGGCCCTGCTCATGGACCGCCATGGCATAACAGAGGAGCAGGCCCATTACTATTTGCAGAAAAAAAGTATGGACAGCAGGACAAAATTGGCCCAGACCGCCCGGCTGGTGCTGGACAGCAAAACGATGGAATAGAGGCGGAGACGAGGTGGTCTCACGGCGACGGTCGGGAGACGGACCGCCGCCGTTTTTATGGAAAGAGGCGAGACGCATGAGGGAAAAAGCGGCTGAAGGGAGAGGGCTGTACCGCCCGGAATTCGAGCATGACGCCTGCGGCATTGGCGCCGTGGTGGACATACAGGGCCGGGCCAGTCATGAGACAGTGGACGATGCCCTGAAGATCGTGGAGAAGCTGGAGCACCGGGCGGGCAAGGATGCCGAGGGTAAGACCGGCGACGGGGTGGGCATACTCACCCAGATCCCCCACGCGTTTTTTGCCAGGGCGGCGGCGGAGGCGAGCATATAGAAATAACCCTCTGCCGGAATTTTGGAGAGGAGGAGCACCCATTCACGTATCCGCTCAACAGGGCGGAGCGGGATGTCCTGCGCGGGGAGATGGAGGCCTGCTGCCAGCTTCGTACCGGCCGCACACTGGCACAGCAGTACAACCATCTGCTGGTGCAGGAGGAGGTGGAGCCGCCGGAGCTCACGGCTGGGACGCGCCGCATCCCCGTGGACAAGGTGAGTTTTGCGGATGAGCTCTCAGAGTGCGATGGGTTGCTCCAGTTCTATATGCCGGTGACCTTTGACCCGGACGCGGTCTTTGGCACCCGCGTGGCGACCGCGGAAAACGACGACTGGCTCAACGTGTACGCCGCCTATGACCTGAACGCCAGCCGGCCGTGCTCCGCACTAGACGTCATCCTGGTGTGCGGAGACGGCAATGAGTTCGCCTTCCGGTATCCGCTGGCCAAGCAGGAGCAGGCCGCGCTGCTGGAGAAGATGGACGCCTACTGCCTGGAGCAGACCGGCATGGCGCTGGCGGATTTCCGGGCCCGGTATCTGGTGGAGGAACCGCAGCCCCGCCAGGCCCCCAGTCTGGCCCAGCTGTGAGCACGCCGTCGGCCCCGTGTGCGCCCTGTGTGACGGGTTCAGGCGGAGGGCGGGCCAGGGCCCCGCCCAGCCAGAAAACTGCCCCGTTGGGGCCAGTTTCGCCCCGGTTTGGGGTGTTCGATTTTAGTACGAGGATAAAGGGAGATGGTCGCAAGCGCCCACCTCCCGCCCACAAAGCCCCGCAGTGCGGGGCTTTCCCGGATTTCAGGCCAGGTGGTCGGAATTGGAGATTCTGGCCGTTTGGGGTGGTCGGGTTCAGGTAAACACCTACTGCGCCAGCGGGTTCCGCTGTGTCAGCCTGTTTTCTGGACAAAACAAACCCGCAGGCGGAGTGGGCACGCTCCGCCTGCGGGTTTTGTACCTGATTTAATTTTCGCTCTGGATACTCTGGAGCTCCTCCAGCAGTTTGGGCAGATCCATCTGGATCGTGTCCCAGACAATGTTCATATTGACGCCCGCATACCCGTGCACAATGCGGTTGCGCATGCCATACAGCTGCGGCCATGGGATGGCAGTAAGCTGTGCCTTTGCCTCGTCGCTGAGGGACACTTTTGCCGGTTCCCCAATCTGCATCAGATTAAATACCGTCGCCTCCACCAACATAGAGTCGCTCTGGAACTGCTGAAAATTGCGGACACCCTGGCAATAGCGCAGAATGGACTCGATGTGCTGCTGGATCTTTTTCAGAACGAGCTGATCTTTACTGCTCAAAGAGTGCCACCCCACTTTTTTGTATCTCGCGCGCGATCTCAGACCCGGTCTCCACTTGGGACACGTCGATCAAATCGACCGGGGTGTCCAACGCTTCCGTCACCTGCTCCAGGAGGCCGAAGAAAGCTAAGCCCCGCAGGCCGCTGTCCACCAACAGATCCACATCACTGCGTGCCGTTGCCACGCCTTTGGCGTAAGAGCCGAACAGCGTCGCCTTTCTTACCCCATTGGCGCGGAAGATCGGGGAAAGCACACTCTGAAGTTCGGGCACAGTATAGATTTTACTCACGGAAGTACACCTCCTAGAAAACGGGGATCCGGTAAGTCTATTTTACCCTACCAGTGGACTTGATTCAAGGTATTTCTGAAAGGGGAGATGATGATAGTGGCAGAGGAAAACAAAAAGCGCACCGCCGTCTGGCTGACACCCGGTGTGATCCGCCGGATGGACGGCTGGCTGGAGGAGGACAACTGCAAAACGCGCAGTGAATTTATTGAAAAGGCCCTGCGGTTCTACATGGGCTACCTGGCCGCGGAGGATACCTCGGAGTACCTCTCCCGCGCCCTGGTGGACACCCTGCGGGGTACATTGGCAGACAACGAAAATCGGCTGCGCACTTTGCTGTTCAAGCTCTGCGTGGAGGTGAACATGATGAGCCACACCGTTGCCGCCCACTTCCGCGCTGATCCGGTGAACCGCCGGGAGCTGCGGGCCTATGCGGTGGACGAGGTGCTGCGTACCAACGGGAAGATCAGCTTCGATGATGCGCTGGATCTCCAGCGCCAGGTCTACCCTGACGGATGAGCCGCGTCCGGTTCATGTCCCCCTACCTGAAGGGGGGCAGGGATACGGCCAAGCTGACCAACCGGGCCCGCTACATCGCCACCCGCCCCGGCGTGGAGGTGCTCAGGGGCGAGCACAGTGGCCAGCCCGCCACGAAGAAACAGCAGGCTTATATCCAGCGTCTTCTGCGGGACTTCCCCGGCGCGGAGGAATTGCTGGAATACGAGGACTACCAGAACGCGCCCACACAGGGGCACGCCAATGCCTTCATCCGCCAGGTGCAGGAGGACTTCGCGGAGCCCATGAGCCGGATGGAGAATTACCTGGACTAGGTGTCCCACCGCCCCGGCGTGCAGATGGACGGTGAGCACGGCCTGTGGTGCGCGAGAGGCAAGGTGCGCAATCTCTCCCAGGCCGTCCGGGGGGTGGCGGAGCACACCGGCAGCGTGTGGACGCCAGTGGTGGCCATCCGCAGGGAGGACGCGGAACGGCTGGGTTACAACGACGCGGAGAGCTGGCGGCTGCTGGTGTGCGCCTGCGCGCCGGAGATCGCCAGGGGGTACAAGATCCCGCTGGAGCATCTGCGGTGGTACGCCGCCTTCCACCGCAAGGAGGACAGCGTCCATATCCACATGGTGGTGTTCTCCTCCGATCCCAAGGAGGGCTACCTCACCAGGCAGGGTATCCAGCAGGTGAAGTCCGCCTTCGGCCGGCGGATTTTCCAACAGGATTTGCTCCACGTCTACGAACAGAAAACCGAATACCGGGACGCTCTGGGCCGGGATGCGGAGCGCACCATGGCAGAGCTGATCGCCCAGATGGAGACTGGCCAGATCCAAAATGAAAACCTGGAGCGGCTGGTGCTGGAGCTGGCCCAGCGGCTGCACAACACCCAGGGCAAAAAAGTCTACGGCTACCTGCCACCCAAAACCAAAGTATTGGTGGACGCCATCGTGGATGAGCTGGCAAAGGACCAGCGCGTAGCAGCCGCCTACAACCTGTGGAACCAGATGCGGGAGGAGGTATGCCGCACCTATTCTGAGCAGCTGCCGGAGCGCCTACCTCTTTCCAAACAGAAGGAGTTCAAGGCCGTGCGCAACATGGTCATACGGGAGACGCTCCGGCTGGGGCGATGTGAGCCGCCTACAACAGATGAGGTGGTACACGGGTTTACCCCATCTAGCACACCGCCTGCACAATCCGGTATGCCGCATGGGGTACATCACCCACAGCAGAAGGTCACGCACCACCAGCGTACACAGACACATCGGGCGGTATCCCACGCGGATACCGCCCGATGTGTCCTTCAGCTATTCCACAACATGGGCCGCATCTTCCGAGAGCAGTCCGCCTCCGATGCCATCCAGGCTTGCCTGCACATCGACAGGAAGCGCCGCCGGATGCTCCGGGAGAAGCGTATGGCCCTGGGACACAAGGCCGATGACCATGAGGAAATCCCCCAGCATTCTCAAAGATAAGATGGGGGACTGCCATTGAACTGGTAGTCCTCCGTGGTTTCTTCCGCTACTTCGGCTCCAGAAATCCTATGACCATATCTACCGCCTCTGAGGAGATATCCTCCGGAGCACGCTCCACAAAGGAGGCATGGCGGCTGTTCAAATCCAGCATCCGGGCCTGATCACACAGGATGACCCCGTCCGTCCTGGTACGCTCATCCAGCCGGAGGTGGAACGGGTGGCCCCGGTCTGTGTGGGTGATGGGGCAAACCATGGTCAGGCTGCTGACCCGGTTGAACAAGTTGTTGCTGATCACCAAGGCAGGACGGCGGCCATTCTGCTCATGGCCGGACTGGGGATCAAAGTCCAGATAGACGATATCACCCTGTTCAAAAATCGTCACCATGCCTCAGAGCCCTCCGCCTTCCCCCAATCCAGCTCTTCGGCCTCAATTCGGTCGATCTGGTCAATGGGCTTTCCGTAGAATGCGGTGAGGCGTTCCTCCAGGGTGCGGTGCGGGATGGAAGAGGCACGCCGGATGTTGATACCATCATCCATCTGCACCAGTTCCACCCGGTCGTGTTCTTTCAGACCAACTGCGTCCAGGAGGGCCTTGGGGATCCGCAGGCCCTGGCTGTTGCCCCATTTTTGGATCGTCGCGTACATGAACGACACCTGCCTTTCAAAGATAGTATATACAGAGTATAAACAAAAGTCAACCGTTTGATTCGAGGTGAGCCAGCATGGGAACCTATATCCATTTTACCGATGAACAGAAGGAGCGGGCCAACTCCGTTGATCTGGAGGAATTCCTGCGGCAGCGGGGGGAGAAACTGCTCCGCGCCGGGCGGGAGTCCCGGCTGGCTAGGGTGCACCATATCACCGTCCGGGGCAACGAATGGTACGACCATATTGCCCGGCAGGGCGGCCATGCGGTCAGCTTTGTCCAGTACTACTACGGCATGAGCTATCAGGAGGCCATGGAGCTCCTGTTGGGGAATGAATTGGGCGCGACATATCCCGCCGCAGAGCCAAAGCGGGAGGAGCCGCCTAAGCCCTTCGCCCTGCCTCCGCCCAACGCCGATATGCGCTGTGTGTACGCCTACCTGATGAAACAGCGCCGCGTTAGCCGGGAGGTGGTCACCCACTTCGCCCGGTCCGGCCTGCTGTACGAGGATACTCAAAATTCTATAAAAATGGAATTTTGGAATCAATTAGTATAAAGAACCCCTTACATGAAGCTATTAACTTATTAACTCCATTTGATGTAGAATCAGATATAACATTTAAACTTCGGACAGAAGATGAAGTAACTGCCATAAAAGAAGGCATTAAAGCAAATGGGGTTGCGTACTTAGAAGAACATAAGTTAAATTTTTATTACCTGGAACAGGGGTATTTAATTGTAAACTGAAATAGTTAGGAGAAGTCTTAGCGATATCCACAACTATCAGGCACCGGAGCAGCAAAGCTGTTCCGGTGCTTTTGATTCCAACTATGTAAAATAGGGACTGTTTAATGCAGTATTTAACAAAGGCCGTGACAAAGATGAGAAAATCTAAAAGTTTATGGACTCTAAAGTTTCGACACCGATCGTCCACGGGCGACCATTCCACGTCGGTGATTGTACATGGGTACCCTCACACAGATGTTCCTTTGTCCGGTATAATAGAGACAAATTTAAAGAAGGGGGTGCTTTTGTGTGGGAAGAACTAGTCGTAAAACGCTATCTTTGTGCAAAGACGGCTGGGCTGCTGACCTTGTAATATTATCTGCTGATAAGTCTATTTGCAGAAGACCTGGAGATTTACGGTGTCAAAATTGTTGAGTGGCAGAACAGCAACCAGCGCCCCGGCCTCACAATGAGCGGCCAGCAGATCTTTCGCCCGATTGCTCTGCTTTCCAAAGGGACTGTTGTGCCGACAAGCTTGGTGGTGGAATTTATAGGGGGCTGTCGTTTGTGTTGCCGGGGGACGGAGGACCTTCAATGAGCGTAGAACGTGGAGTGTCCCTTACTATTTACATTTCCACTTATAGTTTCTCTCCGTCCGAATAGAGTATTTGTCTCTCATGAAGAGCTCGTGTTGCTGTGGTCTGTGACTACAGCAACACGGGCTTTTCTCTTGATTAAACAAAACCGCATTGCGCATTATACATAGATTTTCACGCCCAAATGGAGCACAATGCTGATTTTACAGAAACCAGAGGAAAACTTTTTTTAACCGGAAAAGAACCTTCCGCTTTAACCTTTATACTTCAATCACAGGGCAAGACGAGAGCGGTGAGAGGAATGCCCCCGTCAGAGCGGAGAAGTGAAATCCTACGTCTGCTATGCAAGCGGAGGCACGAAACAGCCATAAATCTTGCGACAGAGTTTGGTGTCTCTGAGCGGACGATCCGAAATGATTTGGTGATTCTCTCCTGCTATTACCCGATCCAAGTTACACGGGGACGATATGGCGGAGGGGCTCATCTACCAGAATGGTTCCACCTAGAAAACCGGATGTTATCTCCGAAACAGGAAATACTTCTCCAAAAACTGAAAACAGCCTTAGATGGGGAGGAGCTCCAAGTCATGAATAGTATTCTAGCCCAGTTCGCCCTGTATTGGGAGTATCGGTAATTTACCGACTTCCGTCCTGATCCTTGCAAACAGAATATCCGGCAGCGGGATACGTCCACTGACGAGAGGCCCCTCCGGGAGGAGGGCTGAAGCGACGCTGGAGGATGCGCCAAGACCACCTGTGCGGGCTGTGATCCCGCATCAAAGACGGCCTAGGAAGGTGCAGAGCGGTGCCCATCCGTCCACAAAGCAGCCTGTGGCGGGCTGTTTCGCATTGCGGCTGGTTTACCCGGCCCGACCCTCGTCAGCCATCTGATAATGATACTCCTGTCCAGCCACAGCCCCGGGTGATACCGGGATCAAGCAATGGGGACAGCTCGGAGAGATCCTCGGAGGGGTGAGATTCCCGTGATGCGCGCCAGCGCAGTCCGTCTGCTGCCGCCCAGGGCCCGGGAAGTAGTGTCGAATAGGGCCAACCAGCGAAATGTATTTTTGAGAGAATTAGCGGGGGCCGTTCTGCGGCCATACGCCTCATAACGGCCCCCATTTGAAAATGGAGATATGAAATGAACCACAACATTAACTATATCGGGATGGTGAACCTCCTTCATCACCTCCAGAATGTCGGCCTTGTTAGTCGGAAGGAGGCCGGGAGGATCGCCGCCCGGCTCCGTGTAGAGACTGGAGCGGACGTCATATTTTCTCCCTAATTTTTGTTGCGTTTGGATATGGATATTTTGCAGATGTGCAGGTATTGTGTGTTGCTGACAGGAGGCGATTTTGTGGACGGGCAAAAGAAAACCAGTGGTTCCCTGGCATTGAACAGCACGCCCCGGGTGATCACCATCGCGCCCAGCACCCCGGTCAGGGATCGCAAGCTGCGTGTGGCGGCCTACGCCCGGGTGAGCTCCAGCTCGGAGGATCAGCTCAACTCCTTTGCCGCTCAGAACGCCCACTACACAGAGATCATCACTGCCAACCCGGAGTGGGAGCTCGTGGACGTGTACGCGGACAAGGGCATCACTGGCACCTCAGGGGAAATACAATACCTGCTTCGCCCCGTTTGGATACCAACTTGTGGGCGGAAAACTGGAGCTGATCCCTGAGCAGGCGCCGATTATCCGGTATATCTATGACGCCTACCTGGCAGGCAAGACGGCGGAGGACATCGCAGCGACGCTGAATCTGTTCTCTGATGACCGCCCTTGGAAGCCACAGCGGATCGACTACATCCTCACCAATGAGCGGTACAGCGGCAATGCCCTTCTGCGGAAGCGATACGCGACGGATACTATACCCCGCAAAGTGAAGCGCAACCGTGGAGAGAGGCCCATGTATTTTGTGGCAGGAATCAATGAAGCAGTGGTTTCGCAAGAGATATTCGATAAGGCGCAGGAACTGCGCAAAAAACGATGGGAAAACCGCCTTGTCGCCCCTGACATTTTTATATCCCGCCAAAACGAGCTGGCGGAACAGCTCCGCGCCGCAAAGCTGTAGAAGGAACGGTTCCTGAAGGCCGAGGAGGATCAGACGATCCAACAGACTCAGGAGCTGATTGAAGCCCTGGAGGCTGGGCCGGACTTCCTGGACGCCTTCGATGGGGAGCTGTTCCGCGAGCTCGTGGACAAGATTATCGTGGAGAGCAATGACCGTGTGCAGGTACGGCGGCAGGAGCGGACAACGCCCTGCAAAAAGAGCCCAGCCCAGAAGGAGCTTCGGAAGCTGTGCGGCGGCAGCCCACCGGCCTGGGTGGAACGGCAAGTACTGGGCCTTCTGAACCGCCTGATCCAGCACCCGGAGCGCATCACCTGCCCCGTGTTGGAGGATGAGCCACCGCCAGAGGTGAAGAAGCTGCGCCGGGGGCTGGACGAGCTCCTGCACCGCCCGCCGGTAGACGAGGCTCAGGCCAGAGATCTGGCCTTCCGGTTGGCCACCCTCCAGTTAAATGCCATCGGGCCGGAGGAGTATGAAACCCTCCGCCTTCGTAGGCTGTTTCAAAACCGCCGGCCTATGATGGAACTGGAGCAGGAACTGCTCCATGAGAGCGTCCGCCGCATCGCCGTCAGCAACGGGACAGTCACCGTCCTGCTGAAAAATAACCAGACCTTGGAAGGAGGAAATTACACATGAACGATACCGCGCCCAATGTCATCGTCATCCCAGCCAAAGTGGAAACACCCCAGGAACAGGATAAAAAGCGCCACCTGCGGGTGGCCGCCTACTGCCGGGTGTCTACGGACAGCGAGGAGCAGCTCTCCAGCTATGAAAACCAGCTCTCTTACTACACGGAGAAAATCATGAAGGAACCGGGCTAGACCATGGCCGGGGTATTCGCAGACGAGGGCATCACCGGCACATCCACCTGCAAGCGGAAGGCGTTCCTGCGGATGATCCGCCAGTACAGGCAGGGGAAGATCGACATGATCCTGGCTAAATCCGTCTCCCGCTTCGCCCGCAACACCGTGGACACCCTCAACTTCACCCGGGAGCTGCGGAGCCTGGGTATCCCGGTGATTTTCGAGGAGCAGAACATCAACTCCATCTACCCGGAGAGCGAGTTTCTGATCACCCTGCACGGGGCTTTCGCCCAGGCCGAGAGCGAGAGCACCAGTAGCCGGGCGCGCTGGGGCAAGCGTCAGGCCATGAAATCCGGCCATGTCGCCATGCAGTACAAGCAGCTGCTGGGCTATGAGAAGGGCCCCGACGGCAAGCCAAGGATCGTGCCGGAGCAGGCGGAGACCGTCCGCTTCATCTATGACCGCTATCTGGCCGGGGACAGCATCCGGGAGATCAAGGCGGCCCTGGAGGGCCAGGGAATTCCCACGGTCTCCGGAAAAGCAGAGTGGATGGCATCCCATATCAGGAGCATCCTGACCAACGAGAAATACTGCGGGGACGTCCTGCTCCAGAAGACCTTCATCCAGGACTGCATCAGCAAGAAGGTGATCCCCAACACCGGACAGCTCCCCAAATACCTGATTCAAAACCACCATGAGGGTATCGTCAGTCGGGAGACCTTCGACGCTGTCCAGCTGGAGATGGCCCGGCGGAACGCCAAGGCGGGCGACACGCGAAAGAGCACCCCCACCGGCCGGGGCAAGTACAGCGGCAAGCATGTCCTCAGCAAACTGCTGTTCTGCGGGGAGTGCGGGACGGCCTACCGGCGGTGCGTGTGGACTCAGCGCGGAGTCAAGCGCCCCGTATGGCGGTGCGTCAGCCGCCTGGACTATGGGAAGAAGTTCTGTACCCAATCCCCCACCCTGGACGAGGAACCGCTCCAGCAGGCCATCCTGGCCGCCGTCAATGCCGTCATGCTGGACCGCGATACCCTGGCCCGGCAGCTTACCGCCGTCATGGAGTGGGAGCTGGCCCCGATGCTGGGTGAGAGTATGAGCCTGGCGGACATCGACCGGGCCCTGGAGGAACTGAGCAGCCAGTTCAACAGCCTGCTGGCCGAGGCGTCAGCCAACCCAGCAGAGGACTACACGGAGCGGTTCCGGGAGCTGTCCGAGTCCACCACCCGTCTCAAAGAACGGAAGGCACAGCTGGAGGGGGCCTGCCAGGAACAGGGTCGGCTCCAGAACCGCCTGCGGGCGGTCTCGGCCGCCATGGAGCATATGACGGCGGCGATGACAGAGTGGGACGAGGAGGTTATCCACCAGCTGCTGGAGAAGGTGACGGTGCTCTCCCGGGAGAAGATCCGGGTGACCTTCCGGGATGGCCGGGAGATCGAGCAGTATGTGGCACAGCCAAAAAGGAGGAAGCTTGCATGAAGATCTTCGCTACAGGCGATACCCACTGGAATTTTGAGCGGTTTCGCCCGGAATACTTCCCGGAGGGCCAAGAGCTCACCAAGAAAGATGTGGTACTCCAGCTGGGAGACTTCGTCGGCGTGTGGTTCGGGGATAAACGGGATGACGAGGCCCTGGACACCCTGCTGCAAACCGAACTGCCGGAGGCGGAATTGTACCTTGAGATTGGCAGGGCCATCTGTGCTCGCCCGGAGAAGGGCGCGGCGGTAATGGCCGCTGAGTATCTCCAGGCCAACTACCCCGAGTGCGGGGGCTTCTCCCCCAGAAACCTGCGCCGGATGAGGGAGTTCTACCGAGCCTACGCAGATAGCCGGGGACTGCGGGCGCTGGCCCTAAAGCTGGGCTGGACGCAGAATGTGGCCATTCTGGAGGGCTGTGAAGGCAGCCAGGAACGCACATGGTATCTCCGGGCCGCTCTGGAGCACCGCTGGACCAAGTCCGGGCTGCTGGAACAGATCCAGGCTGGGGCATGGCTGCAATCCACACTCGACGAACAGACGGATTCCTGCTATACTGAAGAAAATACAGAGAGTGTGGAGTGTCTGGAGCATGAAGAAAATCCTTTTTGTGTGTCACGGCAATATTTGTCGGAGCCCGATGGCCGAGTATGTCATGAAAGATCTGGTGAAAAAAACGGGCCTGGAGGCCGAGTTTCAAATCGCCTCGGCGGCCACCAGCCGGGAGGAGATCGGCAACCCGGTCTACCCGCCGGCCCGGCGGAAGCTGGCGGAGCACGGCATATCCTGCGAAGGCCACGCCGCCCGGCAGCTCCGCAACCGCGACTACGAGGAGTACGACCTGCTCATTGGGATGGACAAGGCCAACCTCCACAATATGTTCCGCATCTGCGGCGGCGATTTCAACAACAAGATGCATCTCCTGCTGGAGTACGCCGGCCGACCGGATCAAGAGGTGGCGGACCCCTGGTATACGGGAGACTTTGATTCCACCTGGCAGGATGTGCTGGAGGGGTGTGAGGGACTTTTAGACAATTTAATGTAAAAAGGTTGAACCAAAGTCGATGAACTGATTGTCTGCGAAGCAAAAGTCGGTATCCAATGGAAAATGGAACGGGACAACTATGCCAGCCTGAGATATTGCAAATGTAAAGGGTCATCAAAAAACTGAACACCGTTATATTGCTGGCATTAAGGTTTCTCCTACGCCAAAACGTTCGTACAGCAAAAAAGTATCGTCAATCAAAAGGAAAGGTATGTGCTAATAAAAATATTTAGATTGGAGTTTTTCCTGGAGCCCGCCGGAGTCCATAGATTCCGGCGGGTATTTTTTTGCAGTTCCCACACTCTGGGAACTGCTGGAGAGCATACTCATAATGTCCCTGATCACCGGAGTTGAGTCCTGGGCTCGGCAATTATGCTTGTACTGGAGAGTGCTGGTTAGCAGTAAGAAGCCGTGCATGGCTGGAATGGGAAGACAAAAATTATGCATACTATGGCAGAAAAATAGGGTGACAGGACGAAATATTCCATTGTGGCAGCGCCGGTTCGGTGCTATTTTGATAACAGCACACATAAAACGGGGGTGATACGCAGATGTGGATTTTGGAGGAAGGACAGATTTTGCCCTATCTGCGCAGCCATTACCCTGTGTTTGACCAATCGGGACCGGTTGATATCCAGTGCATAGGCGCACTGGAAGGAGAGGAGAAGCCTCGGGAACCGGATGAAGGCGGGCTGATCAACTATATATTTCGGGTTTCCAACGGGAAGCAGTCTGTCATCGTGAAGCAGGGGCGTTCCGCCAGCCGGAAGAACGACAAAATAGTTCTGCCCATATGGCGGAATCGTCAGGAATATGAGACGCTCCGGCTTCGCCATGCCATTGTACCCCAGTACACGCCGGAGACCTATTATGTGGACTGGGAGAACGCAATTTTTCTGATGGAGGATGTGTCTGATCTCGCTCAGGTTCGGAAGCTGCTCTGCTCGGGAGTCATGCTACCCAGACTGGCGGAGCAGGTGGGGGAATTTGTTGCGGCGAGCACCTTTTACTGCTCGGAGTTTTATCTGGAAGCAGACCTGTTTCGAAGACTTTCTGCACGCTTCCGCAACAGCGATATGCGGTCCATCATGGAAGACTGGGTGTTTCTGCGGGATGCACCCTACCTCACCCATAATGGAAACCCGGTGCTCAAACAGCTTATTGACCGGGATGAGAGTATCAGGGTTTGCTGCTACGAGCTGCGCCACAAATTTATGACCCGGGGAGAGGCTCTGATACATGGGGATCTGCATACGTCCAACGTGTTTGCAGACAAGGAGCGGCTCAAGGTTATTGACATGGAGTATACCTTTGCCGGACCGCTCTGCTATGATATCGGATACTTTGCGGCCAGCCTGCTGACCCAGTACTGCACAGCGTGTTTCCGGCCGTTCCCATCGGAAGGGGCGCGCCGTACCTTTCTCTCCTATCTCCTCTCCAGCCTGCTGGAGCTCTACCACTCCTTTGTGGAGCACTTTACGGAGTTTTGGAGAGAGGATGCAAAGCCGATTTATCAGAGATCGGGCGGGTTTTGTGAGCACCTAGCCCGTGGGTTTCTGCCGGATGTGCTTGGGTTTGCGGCGGTGCCCTGTTTCCCCCAGATTACAACATCTCTGACCCCGGAGTTCGCTCAGTTGGACGGGAAGGCCAGAGGACAGGCGCATGAGCTCTGCCTGGTGCTCAGCCGGTACCTTCTGCTTGAGCGGGAGCGGTGGGATACGATGGAGGATGCGGTTCAGGCCATCGGAGCGGTTACGCAAATTTACCTGGATTGCCTGGAATAAACGCAGCAAATTAAAACACATGGCGGGCTTGCCATGTGTTTTTTTCTCAAAAAAGTAATTATTTGGATAAAGCGGTGTTGCTCAAATGGACTTTTTTGTTATAATAGAGAAAAAACATGGCTGGCGCGCAAGTGGGTACCCACTTGCGCTACCGGATATCCGGTAGAGTAAAACCCTTTGTCTGCGCCGGGAGATGGGCCGGAACGGAAAATTGAGAAGGAGGATAGAGGGGCATGGAGGACGCAAGAAAATTGTCCGATTTTATTGATCTGGACCTGCTGCAGAACATCCAGGATAATTGCTCAAAAGCGATGGGCCTTGCATTTATCACGGTGGATTACAAAGGCATACCCATTACCAAATACAGCGGCTTCACATCTCACTGCATGCTGGGGAGACAGGCAAAGGGATTTGCAGAGATGTGTGAGCAATGCGACGCGCACGGCGGACTTCACGCCGCGATCACCGGACAGCCGTACATTTACCGCTGCCACGCCGATCTGGTGGATTTCGCGGTTCCTCTCATTGTCAATGGAAGCTATATGGGAGCGGTGCTGGGCGGGCAGGTGCGGCTACAGGAGGAGAGCGAGCGGGAGCTGGAGCACATCCTCCCACAGCGTCCCAATTGGAAACGGGATAAGGAATGGGAGGAGGCTTACCAGAAGCTGGAGGTCGTCACCTATGAAAAAGTGGAGGCATCTGTAAAGCTGCTGCGCGACATCATCGTGACATTTGTGGAAAGGCGGACTGGAAAGGGGGCGGATGGAGTCCTGAGAGAGAAGGAAAAGCAGCTCTCGGAGGAGCGGGCGGCCCGTCTGGACCTGGAAAAGCAGGTACAGAAGCAGGAGAGCAATACGGCCCGCCGCAGGACAGAGCTCCACTACTTCTTTTTTGTCATGAACATTATCTCAAAGTTAGCCTATGAGGAGAAGGCGGCCAAAACAGAGGCGGTTTCATACGATTTTGCAGACATGATGCGTTATGCAGCGGGGGCAGAGCAAAAAATTTCCACCTTGGGGGAAGAACTGAACTATATCGGGGCGCTTCTTCGGATACGGAAGGCTTGGGTTCGGGACAAGTTAGCCTATACTATTTCTGTCCCGGAGCAGTATCATCAGGTATCCTGTCCCTTTATGGTATTGCAGCCCATTGTGGAGTGCGCTCTGGAGGGGGCCGAAACGGAGGCTGCGGAGCCCAGAAAGCTGGATTTCTATGCGGAGGAGGAGAACGGCAGGCTGCTGTTTCAGATTCTCAGCAATGACACCAGCCGCTCGGTGGAGGAGCTGACGGAGGAGTTATCCGGGGCGGCGGAAGAGGGATACTTTCATACAGGCGGTGTGGACCGCCTGTTGAAGCAGACGCTGGGAGGGGGATACCGCCTGATGGTCAACCGGCGGAGAGACGGGCGGGCCGGTGCAGCGGTCAGCTTTTACCTGCCGCTGGAGCGGAACGGATAGCCGGCTCAAGAGTGCTGTAAACGGGAAGGAGCTGCCGCATGAAGCAGATTCTGGTTTTGATTGAAAACGAGTTGGAGCAGAGCATTACAGGGGATATTCTGCGCTCCGGGCTGGGGGCTGAGGCGGAAATCACCCTCACAGCCGGGGCGGAGCAGGCCATCCAGCAGCTTCAGAGCGGAGCGGTGGATCTCTTCATTGCGGATGTTGAACGGTTTGACGTGGCCCACTGCAATATGGTTACCACGGCGCGAAAGACGGCCCCGGACACTCCGATCCTGGTTACATCGGTGGGGACGCAGGAGGAAATCGCAGGGTATGTCTGGCGCCTCGGCGTCCGGGACTATCTGCTCAAGCCGTACCGGCCCACGTGGTTGTTGGCTGCGGTGCGCGCCTTGGTGCGTAAGGAGCGCAGCGGCGGATGCGCCGCCGACCAGCAGGAGATTTACCTGAGGCGCCTGACGGAGCACCTGCAGAGATTCCAGTATAAAAAGTGCACCGATGCCGCAAGAGAATACCTTGATTTGCTCTATCAAAGTACTGATAATAAGGGTGTTATCCGCACGAGTGCGGTCCGCTTTGCGGAGGGAGTGGCGAAAGCCGGAATCCCGTTCAGCAGGACCACCCAGTGGAAGCTGTCGGGAAGTCTGGAGCACTTTCGGGTCCGCTTTGACCAGCAGGAGCGGAAATATGCAACCTATGAGTTTATTGTCCGGATGCTGGACACGATCTTTGACGCCATAGAGAAGAGCGGGCTGTACGAGGTAGACAGCGAGCAGAAGATTCTGAATTACATTGACCGGAATATCCGGCGGGGGGTCAGCCTGGATGAGGCGGCGGAGTACGCGAATATGAGCTCGTGCTATTTCAGCAAGCTCTTTAAGCGGATGACCGGGAAAAACTATATTACTTATGTGACGGACAGCCGAATTGAAATGGCGAAGCGCATGCTGGTGGACACGGAAATGCCGGTCATCAATATCGCCTATGAGCTGTCCTATAACGAGACAAATTATTTCAGCAAGGCGTTCAAGAAAAAGGTGGGAGTGACACCCAGCGAATACCGGACAGCCCATTCCGAGCTGTTCAGGGAGCAGGGGGCGGGCTGATACCGGCCGCGCAGACGCCTTGCAGCGCCGGAAAGGGTGGAGAAACATGGAGGAATTCAGCTTCAGCACCAGAATCTTTTTTGGTGAGGGCGCGCTGGAACGCCTGCGCCGGGTGCAGGACAAAAAAGTTATGATTGTGACCGACCGTTTTATGGCGGGTATCGGTGTGCCGGATAAGGTGGCGGGGCACCTGACCCGGTGCCAGGTATCTGTATTTGACGGCGTGGTGCCGGATCCCCCCATCGAGGTGGTGGCGGCCGGCGTCCAGGCCCTTCAGGACTGCGGCGCGGAGGTCATGATCGCCGTGGGCGGCGGCTCCACCATTGACGCGGCCAAGGCCATCCGGGCGGTGGCGAAGGAGACTCTGCACATCGACACAGACCGGTGGGAGTGCTTTGCCGTGCCCACCACCAGCGGCACCGGCTCGGAGGTCACGGACTACGCCGTGATCACCGACCGGGCGAAGGGGATCAAGTATCCGCTGGACAGCCAGGCGCTCCGCCCGCCGGTCGCCATTCTGGACCCGGAGCTTACAGTTTCCGCCCCGGCCTCGGTAACGGCCGACGCAGGGATGGACGTGCTGACCCACGCGCTGGAGGCATACGTCTCCAAGGGAGCCAACGATTTCTCCGACGCGCTGTGTGAGAAAGCGGTTTCTCTGGTGTTTCGCTTCCTGCCGCTGGCCTTTCAGGACGGCACAAACCTGCTGGCCCGGGAAAAGATGCACAACGCCTCCTGTATGGCGGGCCTGGCGTTCAACTCGGCGGGGCTGGGGCTGAACCACGGCATGGCCCACGCCATCGGCGCCAAGCTCCACATCGCCCATGGCCGTATCAATGCCATGCTGCTGCCGCATATCATTACGTTCAACGCCGACTTGGGACGGATTCGGAACGGCGAGTACGCCCTCGCAGCAAAAAAGTATCAGCGCATGGCAAAGGTTTTGGACCTGCCGGCCCCCAGTGTGCGGCTGGGCGTGACCAACCTTCTGCGGGAGGTGGAGCGCCTGAACCGCACCCTGAAGATCCCGGCCTCCCTGAAGGAGTGGGGAGCGGAGCCCTCCAAGGTGAAGGAGCTGCGCGGGGAGATTGTTTCCGCTGCCCTGGCGGATGCCACCACCGCCACCAATCCCAGACCGGCTGCGGCGGAGCATGTGGAGGCTCTTTTGAATAAGGTTATGGGGGGATAATCCCGGAGCGAGAAGCGGCACCACTCTATTTACAAAAAAGCACCCGAAGGGGTGCTTTTTTGCGTTGTTTATAGGAAAAGCAAACAAACAGGCTTTGAACAGGTGGAGGACTTCCGACAAAAAAGTATATATGGCAGCCAAGAAAACAGGGGAGTGTTTCCGGTATAATTTCGCCAGAAAGCGTGCGAATGCTGTTTCAGGCGCGCCGCGGACCACAATAAGGAGGTAGTAATATGCAACAGGAAGCCCTCGGAATGGTAGAGACGAAGGGCCTGGTTGGCGCCATTGAGGCCGCCGATGCCATGGTCAAGTCCGCCAATGTCAGTCTGGTTGGCTACGAGAAGATCGGTTCCGGCTTGGTTACCGTGATGGTGCGCGGCGACGTGGGCGCCGTCAAGGCGGCCGTGGACGCCGGGGCCTGCTCCGCCGAGAAGGTGGGCGAGGTCGTGGCCCAGCACGTCATCCCCAGACCCCACACCGACGTTGAGAAGATCCTTCCCCATATGGCGTAACCGACATAACGGAAACTTAAATTAGAGTTCGGAGGGAACATAGATGAAAGACGAACTGATCAGCAAGGTCATGGACGAGGTCATGAAGAAGATGGGCGCGTCCGACGCGACTTCCGCCCCCGCCGCCGCATGCTGCAACAATGGCAGCGCGAACTGCAACCTGACGGAGTTTGTGGGCACCGCCATCGGCCACACCATCGGCCTGGTGATCGCCAACGTGGACCATCAGATCCACGAGAAGATGGACATCGACCCCAAGTACCGCTCCATCGGCATCATCGGTGACCGTACCGGCGCCGGTCCCCAGATTTTTGCCGCTGACGAGGCGGTGAAGGCCACCAACTGCGAGATCGTGAAGATCGAGCTGCCCCGTGATACCGAGGGCGGCGCCGGCCACGGCTCCCTGATCATCTTCGGCGCCGAGGACGTGTCCGATGCCCGCCGCGCCGTTGAGGTCTGCCTGCGGGAGGTGGAGCGCACCATGGGCGACGTATACGGCAGCCCCGCCGGCCACCTGGAGTTCCAGTACACCGCCCGCGCCAGCCACGCCCTGAACAAGGCCTTCGGCGCTCCCATCGGCAAGGCATTCGGCATCACAGTCGGCGCTCCCGCCGCCATCGGCGTGCTGCTGGCCGATACCGCCGTGAAGGCCGCCACCGTGGACGTGGTGGGCTATAGCTCCCCTGCCAACGGCGGCACCAGCTTCTCCAACGAGGTCATCCTGACCTTCACCGGCGACTCCGGCGCCGTCAAGCAGGCCATCATCGCCGCCCGCGATGTGGGCATGCAGGTGCTGAAGACCCTGGAGCCCAGCGTGGAGCTCAAGTCCACCACCACCCCCTATATTCTGTAATTGCCGGGAAGGAGTCAGACAGCTATGAAGTCAAAACGTTTTGAAGTTCTGGCCGCCCGTCCGGTCAATCAGGACGGCTACGTACAGGAGTGGCCTGAGGTGGGCCTGATCGCCATGAACAGCCCCTTCGACCCCAAGCCCAGCATCAAGATTGAGAACGGCGTCATCACCGAGATGGACGGCAAGTGCCGCGCCGATTTCGATATGCTCGACACCTTCATCGCCGACCACGCCATCCGCCTGGGCAACGCGGAGAAGGCCATGGCCATGGATTCCCTGGAGATCGCCCGCAAGATCGTGGACATCAACGTCTCCCGTGAGGAGATCCTGGACATCACCCTGTCCCTGACCCCCGCCAAGCTGACCGAGGTCGTAGGCAAGCTGAACATCGTGGAGATCATGATGGGCATGACCAAGATGCGCGCCCGCATGATGCCCGCCAACCAGTGCCACGTCACCAACGTGCGCGACAACCCGGTCCAGATCGCGGCGGATGCCGCCGAGGCCGGCGTCCGCGGCTTCGCCGAGATGGAGACCACCGTGGCCGTCGCCCGTTACGCCCCCTTTAACGCCATGGCCCTGTTCGTAGGCGCTCAGGTGGGCCGCCCCGGCGTCATGACCCAGTGCGCCCTGGAGGAAGCCACCGAGCTGCAGCTCGGCATGCGCGGCTTCACCACCTACGCGGAGACCATCTCCGTCTACGGCACCGAGCCCGTCTTCATGGACGGCGACGACACCCCCTACTCCAAGGCGTTCCTGGCCAGCTGCTACGCCAGCCGCGGCCTGAAGATGCGCTTTACCTCCGGCACCGGCTCCGAGGTCCAGATGGGCTATGCCGAGGGCAAGAGCATGCTGTACCTGGAGGCCCGCTGCCTGGCTGTCACCAAGGGCGCCGGCGTGCAGGGTACGCAGAACGGCTCCGTGTCCTGCATCGGCGTGCCCGCCGGCGTACCCGGCGGCATCCGCGCCGTGGCCGCTGAGAACCTGATCGCCATGCTGCTGGATCTGGAGTCCACCACCTCCAACGACCAGACCTTTACCCACTCCGACCTGCGCCGCGTGGCCCGTACCGTGCCTCAGCTCTTCTCCGGCACCGACTACATCTGCTCCGGCTACTCCGCCACCCCCAACTACGACAACATGTTCGCCGGTTCCAACTGGGACGCCGAGGACTACGACGACTGGACCATCATCCAGCGCGACATGAAGATCGACGGTGGCCTGCAGCCCGTCCGCGAGGAGGACGTGCTCAAGGCCCGCAACAAGGCCGCCCGCGCCCTGCAGGGCATGTTCCGTGAGCTGGGCCTGCCCGAGATCACCGACGCCGAGGTGGAGGCCGCCACCTATGCCAACGGCTCCAACGACATGCCCGAGCGCAACGTCAACGAGGATCTGAAGGCCATTGAGGACATGATGGCCCGCAAGGTGACCGGCGTTGACTTCGTGAAGGCGCTGGACCGCGCCGGCTTCCCCGATGTGGCTCACAACATCTACAACATGCTTCGTCAGAAGGTGGCCGGCGACTACCTGCACACCGCCTCCATCTTCGACGAGCAGTTCCATGTGCTCTCCGCCGTCAACGTGCCCAACGAGTATCACGGGCCCATGACCGGCTACCAGATCAGCGAGGAGCGCTGGAACCAGCTGAAGAACATTCCCAACGCCATCCGTCCGGAAGATATCTAAGAGGGGTGAAGCAGTCATGACGTTTGATGAAAACACGCTGCGCAGTGTAATTGAAGAGGTCCTGAAGGAGATGGGCGAGGTAAGCGGCACCGCCGCTCCCGCTGCGGCGCCTGTCGCCGCGGCTGCGGGCAAGCTGACCATCACCGAGAATGGCGAGGCCCGGAAGGGCACCGCCGCCGACGAGGTGGTCATCGGCCTGGCGCCCGCCTTCGGCACCAAGCAGGTTAAGACCATTATCGACCTGCCCCACGACAAGGTGCTCCGCGAGATCATCGCCGGCATCGAGGAGGAGGGCCTGAAGTGGCGCATCATCAAGGTGTACCACACCTCCGACGTTTCCTTCATCGCCCATGTGGCCGCCGAGTACTCCGGCTCCGGCATCGGTATCGGCATCCAGTCCAAGGGCACCACAGTTATCCACCAGAAGGACCTGCCCAACCTGTCCAATCTGGAGCTGTTCTCCCAGGCGCCTCTGATCGACCTGGACACCTACCGCAAGATCGGCAAGAACGCCGCCAAGTACGCCAAGGGCGAGTCCCCCACGCCGGTTCCCACCAGGAACGACCAGATGGCCCGCCCCACCTATCAGGCGCTGTCCGCCCTGCTCCACATCAAGGAGACTGAGCTGGTGGACAACAACAAAAAGCCGCAGGCCGTTACGGTCTCGTTCCAGTAAAGGAGGCAGCACGTTTTATGGATCAGGAACTTTTGATGAAGCAGATCGTGGAGCAGGTTATGGCCGCCATGAAGAACGGCACGCCCGCTTCCGCGCCCGCCGCCGCTTCCAGCTGCGGCTCCAAGGTCACCGCGGCCAACTATCCTCTGGCCGAGAGCATGGCCGACCAGATCAAGACCCCCACCGGCAAGGACTTCACCTCTCTGAGCTATGAGAAGGTCATCAACGGCGAGCTCTCCGCCGACGACATGCGCATCGCGCCCGAGACCCTGGAGATGCAGGCTCAGGTGGCCGAGTCCGTCCACCGCGAGGCCTTTGCCGGCAACCTGCGCCGCGCAGCCGAGCTCATCGCCGTGCCCGACGACCGCCTGCTGGAGATCTACAATGCCCTGCGTCCCTACCGCTCCACCAAGCAGGAGCTGCTGGACATCGCCGGCGAGCTGGACGGCAAGTACGGCGCCAAGACCGCCGCTTCCTTGGTGCGGGAGGCTGCCGAGGTTTATGAGAAGCGCGGCCGCCTGAAGAAGTTCTAATCATACTCCAGAGTCAGGAGGCCCCAGAATGAAACTGGTCGCAGGCATTGACATCGGAAACGCGACAACAGAGACAGCATTGGCCCGCATCGAGGACGGTCACGCGGTCTTTCTGGCCAGCGGAACCGTCCCCACCACGGGCATCAAGGGGACCCGCCAGAACATCAACGGCATCTTTCACTCCCTGACCAACGCCTTGGAGAAGGCCGGGCTGGAGTTCAAGGAGCTGTCGGAGGTGCGCCTGAACGAAGCCGCCCCCGTCATCGGCGATGTGGCCATGGAGACCATTACCGAGACCATCATCACCGAGTCCACCATGATCGGCCACAACCCCGCCACACCCGGCGGAATGGGCGTGGGCGTGGGAGAGACGGTCCTTGTCACGGAGCTGGAACAGGCGCCGGTCGGGCGGGACTATATTGCGGTGGTGCCCGGGACGGTGGACTTTGAGGTGGCGGCCCGGCTGATCAACCGGGCCACCGCCGGGGACCGCAAGGTCACTGCAGCCATTGTCCAGCGGGATGACGGCGTGCTGATTCACAACCGCCTGACCTGCAAGATCCCGATCGTGGACGAGGTGGCGCTGATTGACAAGGTGCCCATCGGCATGCGCTCCGCCGTGGAGGTGGCCGCCGTGGGCGGCGTGGTGGAGGTGCTCTCCAACCCCTACGGCATCGCCACCCTGTTTGGCCTGTCCTCTGACGAGACCCGGCAGGTGGTGCCCATCGCCCGGGCCCTGATTGGAAACCGCTCGGCGGTGGTGATCAAGACCCCGGCCGGAGACGTGAAGGAGCGGAAAATTCCGGCCGGCACGATTGAGCTGCTGGGGGAAAACCGCAGCGTCAAAGTGGATGTGGACGACGGGGCCGACAAGATCATGAAGGCCGTGGAGTCCATTCCCAGCCTGGAGGATGTGCGGGGAGAGCCGGGAACCAACGCCGGCGGCATGCTGGAGAAGGTGCGCCAGGTCATGGCGAATCTGACCAGCCAGCACCCCAGGGACATCAAGATTCAGGACCTGCTGGCGGTCGACACGTTCACACCCCAGAAGGTTCAGGGCGGCCTGGCCAACGAGTTTTCCCAGGAGAACGCCGTGGGCATCGCCGCCATGGTCAAGGCGGACCGCCTCCAGATGGAGGCCATCGCCCGGGAATTTGCCCAGCAGATCGGCGTCCCGGTCGAGGTGGGCGGCGTGGAGGCCGACATGGCCATCCGCGGCGCCCTCACCACCCCGGGCACCAACAAGCCCCTGGCCATTCTGGACATGGGCGCCGGTTCGACGGACGCCTCCATCATCAACGCCGAGGGACAGATCCACTCCATCCACCTGGCCGGAGCGGGCAACATGGTCACACTCCTGATCCAGTCGGAGATGGGACTGCCCGACTTTGACACGGCGGAGGATGTGAAAAAGTACCCCTTGGCCAAGGTGGAGAGCTTGTTCCACATCCGCCATGAAAACGGCACCGTGGAGTTCTTCCAGCAGCCGCTGGATCCCAACCTGTTTGCCAAGGTGGTCATTCTCAAGGAGGGCAAGCTGCTCCCCCTGGAGGGTGACTGGAGCATGGAGAAGATCCGGCTCATCCGGCAGCAGGCCAAGCAGAAGGTGTTCGTCACCAACGCGATCCGGGCCCTGACCCGGGTCAGCCCCACCGGCAATGTCCGGGATATTCAGTTCGTGGTGCTGGTGGGCGGCTCCGCGCTGGACTTCGAGGTTCCGCAGATGGTGACCGATGCACTTTCCCAGTACAAGGTTGTCGCGGGCCGCGGAAATATCCGCGGCACCGAAGGCCCCCGCAACGCGGTGGCCACCGGGCTGGTGCTCTCCCTGACGGAAGGGAGGGGCTGATATGCCCGTAATCCAAGAAAGGATCAAGCCCACCGTCCATGTCCGCTGTGCAGAGGACACCCCGCAGGAGGTACTGCGGCAGCTCCAGTACGGCATGGAGGAGGAGGGCATTCCCTGGGAGGCCGCAGCCGGGACGGGCGACGCCCTGTCCCTGGCCTGGGAGGCCGCCCGGAGCTCCCGGCTGGAGGTGGGAATCGGCCTGGACCGACAGGCGCTGGTTCTCCACTACTCCAAGCTGGAGCGCGAGCAGCCCCTGTTCCGTATTCCCGCCAATTCCGGTATGGAGACGGTGCGGGCGCTGGGGGCCAATGCGGCGCGGCTAGTGAAAAAGCTGCCGCTGAAGGCCCTGGACAGGAGGTGAGAGCATGCAGCAAAAAAGCCTGGGACTCATAGAGACCCAAGGCCTGGCGGCCGGCATCGAGGCCGCCGATGCGGCGGTGAAGTCGGCCAATGTGGAGCTGGTGGGCTATGAGCTGACCAAAGGCGGAGGCTGGACTACCATCAAGATCCTGGGCGATGTGGGCGCGGTGAAGGCGGCGGTAGACGCCGCGCGGATTGCCGCCGGCAAGGTGAGCCGGGTGGTAAGCACCCGGGTAATCGCGCGGCCGTCCATGGGGCTGACCGGCCTGATCCACAACACCGACACGGTGGGAGATCAGCCGCCGGAGCCGCCTGCGCCGCCCGCTCCAACGGATCCGCCGGAGCCGCCGAAGTCTCCGGCAGACGTGCAGCCCGCAGAGGAGGGTGCTTCGGGGACGACGGAGTCTCCGGAGGAGGTACAGCCCGTTGAAGTGGAGCCTTCGGGGACGGCGGAGTCTCTGGAGGAGGTACAGCCCGTTGAGGTGGAGCCTTCGGGGACGACGGAGTCTCCGGAGGAGGCGCAGCCCGCAGAGGAGGGCGCTTCGGAGGCGATGGAGTCTCCGAAGGAAGCCCCCTTTGAAAAGGCGAAGGAGACGCCCTCCAAACGGCGGGGGAAGAAGTCCGCAAAACGCTGAACCGCGCAGAAAAGCGGGACGGCAGCACTGATTTTTCTGATATTTTCTAGGAGGTTATCACAATGGGTGAAGCTCTGGGTATGATCGAGACAAAGGGTCTGGTCGGCGCGATCGAGGCGGCCGATGCCATGACCAAGTCCGCCAACGTTACGCTGATGGGCTATGAGAAGATCGGCTCCGGCCTGGTCACCGTCATGGTGCGCGGCGATGTGGGCGCGGTCAAGGCCGCGGTGGACGCCGGCGCCTGCGCCGCCGAGAAGGTGGGCGAGATCGTGGCGCAGCACGTCATCCCCCGTCCCCACACCGACGTGGAGAAGATTCTGCCGAAGGGCCTGTAAAAAGAGGCTTGAGGCATGGACAAGAACAACGTGGTTTCAGCAGCGATTGTCCGCCAGATCACCCGCATGGTGGTGGAGGAGCTCCAGAAGCAGCAGCGGCTGGAGCGCTCCACCCCCATTGGGGTCTCCAACCGCCATGTCCATCTGGACCGGGCGGACATGGACGCCCTGTTTGGTCCGGGCAGCGAGCTGACGGTCAAAAAAATGCTCGGCCAGCCGGGGCAGTATGCTGCGGAGGAGACCGTCACCATCCGCGGGCCCAAAGGGGAGCTCAGCCGCGTGCGCGTGCTGGGGCCCCTGCGCGCTCAGACGCAGGTAGAGATCTCCATCGCCGACGGCTTCACGCTGGGGGTCAAGCCCCCGGTGCGCGAGTCCGGTCAGTTGAAGGATACCCCGGGCATTGAGATCATCGGGCCCTGTGGGAGTGTAAAGAAGGACAGCGGCGTGATCGCGGCGCTGCGGCATGTGCACATGACTCCGAAGGACGCGGCGCGCTTCGGCGTGGAGGACGGCCAGTATATCCAAACGGAGATCGACGGCCTGCGGGGCGCGATCCTCTGCAATGTGCTGGTGCGCGTCTCTGACAAGTACGCGCTGGAAATGCACATTGATGTGGAAGAGGCCAATGCTCTGGGCGTCAAAAACGGCGACCGGGCCTTTTTCCTTGACGATTGAGCCGGGAAGGAGGCAGGGCAGAGGTGGGCCAGGAGCTGACGCAGGCCAATGAGACCCTTCTGGAATTTGAGCGGCTGATTCAAACCGGAGGCTGCAATGCCTGGGAGGGTACGCTGCGTACCGGAGTGGATCTGGGCACCGCCAACATCGTGCTGGCGGTGGTGGATGAGCAGAACCGGCCGGTGGCCGGGGCCTCTTATCCCTCCACAGTGGTCCGGGACGGTATCGTGGTGGACTACATGGGGGCGGTTCGGGCGGTCACACATCTGAAAGGACAGTTGGAGGAGCGCCTGGGCGTCATGCTGGACGCCGGAGCCTGTGCCATCCCGCCCGGCATCCTTGAGGGCAATGTGAAGGCCATCGGAAACGTCGTGGAGGCGGCGGGCTTCCGCCTGACCAACATCGTGGATGAACCCACGGCGGCCTCCTCCGTGCTGGGCATTTCCGACGGCGCGGTGGTGGACGTGGGCGGCGGCACCACAGGCATCAGCGTCCTGAAGGACGGAAAGGTGATCTTCACGGGCGACGAGCCCACAGGAGGCACCCATATGACGCTGGTGCTGGCCGGCTTCCACGGCTGGAATACCCAGGAGGCCGAATTGGCCAAGCGGGACCCGGCGCAGGAGGCCAATGTGTTTCCTGTGATCAAGCCGGTTGTGGAGAAAATGGCGTCCATTGTCCGGAACTACCTCCGGGAGTACCCGGTGGAGGCGGTCTATGTGGTGGGGGGCGCGTGCTGCTTCACCCAATTTGAATCGGTATTTGAGAAATTTTTGGGTGTCCCCGTGGTCAAGCCGGCGGCTCCGCTGCTGGTGACGCCCCTGGGGATTGCCGTAAACTGCAAGCT